>Ga0307515_10018264_pt1 | contig 12714 bp, 6 predicted proteins | sample 17_EM_MG_FD_194513 | JGI IMG/M metagenome (GOLD analysis project Ga0307515, IMG submission 194513) | Populus trichocarpa ectomycorrhiza microbial communities from riparian zone in the Pacific Northwest, United States - 17_EM | ecosystem: Host-associated > Plants > Roots > Unclassified | place... | reverse complement strand
CACATTCTTGCAAGGATGTCATGTTCGCTTCCATTTCACTTGCAAGCGCTTACAAAGGAGGAACTTCGAGAAATTATCACGTAATCAAAGCCTCATTCCAACTATATATATATAATAACAACAACGAATATGAAGGCGATGTTTGCTATTACTGTATTATTATTTTTTAAAATATTTTTTATTTATAAATATATTAAAATATTATTTTTTTTATTTTTTAAAATTATTTTTAACATCAATATATTAAAACAATTCAAAAATATATAAAAAAATATTAATATAAAACAAAACAAAAAAATTTAATTTTTTTATAAAAAATGTAGTGTGGCCACGTAATCAAACACACTTGAAATTGACAAAAAAAAAAGTTATTAATAGATTCAAAACTGTGAGGACTATTTTTTTATAAGAATACATAAGTTTTATTATTCAGAATGAAGGTTTTGTACCAGCTATCTTAGTAGTTAAGGGTGAGTTTGTTTCCCGGAAAGTGATTTTCAGGAAACCACTTTCCAAACTTTCCTGTGTTTTTTTGCCATTAGAAAAGTTGGTCAACGAAAAACACTTTCCTATCAAAGAAAAATTTGACTTGATTTTTAGGAAAGTGTTTTCCTTTTATTTTGGGCGAAAAACACTTTTCAGAAGTTGTGAAAAATTTAAAAATAAAATATTATTTGCTGATTATGTCAAATTTGGTCCTCAAATTTTTTATTGCTATATATTTTGTTTGAATACTTTTTCTTTCAAATTTATCCCTTAAAATTTGATTTAATTTGATTTTTATATTAACTTTGGTCCTTATTTTTATTATTGTTATTTACTTTTCTCTTATTATTTTTTAAATTGAAATTTTTTATCTATCAAATTTGATCCTCATTCTTTTGATTGTTACTTATTTTATTTAAAATAATTTATGAAATTATTATTATTATTATTTTAATTTCATCATCTTTCAATTTTTTTTATCTATTAGATTTGATCTCTATTATTTTAATTATTATTTATTTTATTTGAGATAATTTATGAAATTAGATTTTTTTTTCAATTCTATTCTCATTCAACTTTTTAATTTGTAAGATTTGTTTCTTATTATTTTAATAAACTTGAAAAAAAATAAAAATAAAACATTAATAAGTTATTTTCCAGCTCATTTTTCATAACATAACCAAACACTGGAAAGTGTTTTCCAACTTACTTTTCATGAGACTACCAAACATTGAAAAATAATTTATTTTCCCGGAATTCACTTTTCAAGGAAACCACTTTCTAAAAAAAAACTACTTTCCTGCAAATAAATGGAGCCAGAAAATAAGAGGCATCTGTTCTATCAACACATTTGTCTAACTTTGCTAAAGAATAAGTATCTATATTGTTATGTCTTCCAAAAGAACTAGTAAAAGACTATATTGTTGATATATGCTATGTTTGTGGGTTTGATCAAGTTTTTTTTAACAAAAAAAGAAACATTTAGGTATTGTTAATGCTTTTCTAATAGAAATAAAATTAAATTGTGCTAAAATTGACTCAATGTTACCTGATCTACTTGATGAGTCTAAAAACAACTTGAACTACTAGTAAGAATATAGTTTGACTCACAAAAATTCAAGATATTTTTTTTCAAGAAAATATTGAAACGACAACATATTGGATTAGTGCGGGTCAACTTGCCAAATTCATGACCTAAGTCATGAGATCATGATAACCCAATATAAAACAAATCAAAACAAATTATAAAACTCAATACCCAATAAACCTAATTTTGAGGAACGAAATTGAGAAAACAACATCATGAGTTAACTTATCAAATTTGTGACCCGAGTCACAAGACCGAGATAATCTTATCAAAAGTAAACAAAAAACAAAGACTTGAGTCAATTTAGGTTAATCTGCCAAACTCAAAATTCGAGTCATGAAACTAGGATAACTTTATAGAAATCAAATAAAAAAAAATTATGAAACTCAATTCCCAACAAACCCATTATTAAAGGATGAAGATGGAAAAAAATTCAATATAAAAATAAGACACAATAAAACTACTTGATTCTACTAGGGTTAACCCGAAAAACTAGTGACTTGAGTCATGAAACTAGAATAACCTCATAAAAAGCAAAAACAAACATATCATGAAGTCTAATTCCTAATCATGTTGAATGATGGAATTGCTAAAAAAAAATATCAATATAAAAAATATTAAAAAAAACTCGAGTTAACCGGGTTAACCTCTCAAACCCGCGACATGAGTCATGAGATTGATATAACCTCATAGAAAGTAAACTGAAATAAATCATGAAACCTAATTTCTAATTACTGGTTTGATGCCAGTCTGAGAGTGAATTTTTAACTCTGTTTTTTGTAGTTTTTCAATGATTTAATATACTAAAATTAAAAATATTAAAAAATTAAAATATATTATTTAAATACATTTCCGATAAAAAAATACAATTTTAAAAAATATCCTAGCACACAACACAAAAATTTTATGATCATTCCATGTTCAATGTTCTATTAATTTATCCCCCACTCCAGCCTTCACTTTTGCGCACTTGAAAACGTGATTAAAACTTGTCCCTATAAATTATCATAATAAATTGAATAGTTTATGTAGTTTGAAAAAAAAATGCCTCATTCCTAATATATATAAAATAACAACCAATATAAAGGTAGTGTTTGCCATTACTATAGTTGTTACTTTTTAAAGTACTTTTCACTTAAAAATACATTAAATAATATTTTTTTAAAAAATTATTTTTGATATTAGCATGTTAAAATAATCTAAAAACATAAAAAAGTTAATATAAAACAAACAAAAAGCAATTCAATTTTTTTAAAAAAGTGCAGCGTGGCCACGTAAACAAGCACACTCGAAATTGACAATAAAAAAACAAAGATATTAATAGATTCAAAATTGTAAGGACTACTTTCGAGATGAGGTTTATAAAGACTATTTTTTTTTTAATAAGAATACATGACTTTCATGAATGAGAAAGGAGGTTTTATACAATCTATCTTAGTAGTTGAGAAAATAGGAGGTATCTTTATTGTTTTGTCTTTCAAAAGAACTCGTAAAAGACTATATTATTGATCTACACTATACTGCGGGTTGGATCAAGTTTTTTTAACATAAAAAACATTTAGGTTTTTGTAACGTTTTTCTAATAGAAAAATAAATAAATTATGTGAAGATTGACTCAATGTGACCTAATCTACTTGATGGGTCCAAAAGCAACTCTGACTTCCAGTAAAAACATAGTTTGACTCATAAAAATTTAAAACAACATCTTTTTTATAAAAATATTGAAACAAAAACATATTAGATCAACTTGGATTAACTTGCCAAATCTATGATGTGGATCATGAGACCATGATAACCTAATGTAAAGCAAATCAAAACAAATTATGAAACTCAATTCCCAATCAACTTAGTGTTGAAGAATAAAATTGAAAAATTAATAATTAAAAAAAAGAAAAAAAACAGGAGTTAATTTATCAAACTCGTGTCCCGAGTTATAAGACCGAGATAACCTCATAAAAAATATAAAAAAATAACCCAAGTCAACTCAAGTTAAACTACCAAACTCACAACTCGAGTCATGAGACTAAGATAACCTTATATAAAACAAATTGAAATAAATTATGAAATTCAATTCCTAATAAACTCATTGTTAAAGGATAAAGATGGAAAAAATCAATCTAAAAATAGAACAAAATAAAATGACTTCAGTTTACCTTAGTTAACTCACAAAACACGTCATCCGAGTCATGAGACTGAAATAACTTGATAGAAAGCAAATGAAAAGAAATCATGAAGCCTAATTCCTAATCAATCAAATCTTTAATGATGAAATTGAAAAAAAAATATCAATTTAAAAAAGATAAAAAAAAAATCAAGTCAATCGGGTTAACCCATCATACTTGCGACACGAGTCATGAGACTAAGATAATTTCATAGAAATAAAACTGAAATAATCATGAAGCCTAATTCTTAACCAACCCAATTTTGAAGGATGAACAAAAAAATGTTAATTACAAAAAAGATTTAAAAAAACTCGAGTCAACCGAGTTAACCAACCAAACTCGCAACACATGTCATAAGACTAAGATAACCACACAGAAAGCAAACCACAATAAATTATACACTCCAATATCTAACAAACCAAATGTTGAGGGAATAAATTAGGTAAAGAAAAATAGATTTAGGAAAAAAACACACCAAAAACAAAAATAAATAAATTATCACAATGAATAATATTTCGTGAGATGGTACACAATAAAAGCACCATCCCTTTTAGTTTTTTTGTTAATGAAAAGAAATAGAGAAAACCTTAATAGTGTTTTTTATAGAGTAATTATCTCATATTGGATTCAGGTTATTAAAAAAGGCTAAAACACCTAGAGAAAACATTATTCACGAGAATAGTGTAATAACGCTTTTGCCTCTCCACCCAAAAACCTTAACACTGACTCTAAGGGCAATAAAGTCTTTTTAGATTGCCCATTTATCATTACTAAATTCACTGGGAATAAATAAGTCTTTTCTCTTCTTGAATGTATAGTGAAACGACTAAAATTCTATTGGAAGCAAAAAATTTCAATCTAGCGTCAGGGGGGCTTTTTGTATTTTTATAATGGTTTTTTTTTGTTATTATAATGTTAGCCGAAGGGAAATTCAATAGTTAACAAAAATAAAAAATAATAAACAATTAAAATACATAGTGAAACTATAAAAATACCCTTAAAAGCAATAATTTTAAACCTAGAGTCAAATGATTTTTTGATCATTTCATAATGTTTTTTAGTAATTATAAGTCAGCTTAGAGGCAATCTGATATCTGACTACATAAAAAACAAAACAAAAAAATGGCATGCATGTGCAGAGCACTCGAAGGCATGTGGGAGGTGTTTTTGCCCTTTGGGCTATTCGTGCAGTGACTCTTGGTGTCCAAAAAAGCCCATCTGTTGTGTCATTGGATGCACCGTCATGTTCTCTTCCCTATGGAGCGGTGTGTATTGGCATTTGTGATCCAGTTTGTCGCTGATCAACTTTTTTTAATTCTCTTTCATCCCCTGAAAATTATAGTTTGGTTCTCTTTGTTTTTGGTATTTCAACTTCAATCCTTATTGTTTTTATTTCTAATTTTTTTGGCTCTTTATTTTCAATTTCATCAATCAATTTCAATTTTAAATATATTGTTTTTTCCAAGTTGGTCCTTATTATTGTTTTTTCCTTGGCCTGTTTGTAAAAATTTTATTGGTTTTAAATTTCATCATTTAATCCAAATTTATAGTATTATATTTTTCAATTTAGTTCTCATTGTTTTAATTTCTAATTTTTCTCTTAGCACTTTTATAAAAGTTTAATTTATTTTCAACTTCATCATTTAATCCAAATTTATAGTATATTATTTTTACCAATTTGATCTTCATTCTTTTTATTTTTTTTTTCTTAAAGCAATTTTTCATTTCAATTTCACCTTTAAATCAAAAAATTATTTTTATTTTTTATGTCAATTTTGACCCTCATTCTTTTGATTTTGTTTTGGTCCTTTTATTAATTAATTTTTCTTTTCAATTTCACCTTACAACTTGATATAAAATTTATTTTGTGTTTCAATTTTTATTCTCATTCTTTTAATCATTATTTTTATAATTCTTTTGTTTAATTGAAATTATTTTTGGGAAATTGGGCTCTATGTTTTTGCAGATAGGTTGCTTAGGGTCTAGTGACCCGAGTCAGAGGTTTGAAAAATTAACATGGGTTGATATATATATATATATATATATATATATATATATATATATATATATATATATATAGTTTTAAAATGACTTTATAATTCTCTTAATTTTTTTATATTGGGTTATTCTAATATGATGTTCTAAGCAATGAGTTTGACAAGATATTTCGGGCTGGCTCAACCCTAATTATCGAGGTTACAGTTTTGTCATGTTAACTCAAATTGACAATGACTATTGTTTTTCATCTTTTTTTATCCTATTTTGTTCTTCTGTATTTAATTACCGGCTATGAATTGAGTTGCATTGTTTATCAGCTGTAAATTTTTAGCTTTTAACTATGATAAGCGCACATTTCACCTTTCACCACTCAATTTAAAATTTTTTAGTTCTTCAAGTAACTAATTCATAAAAAAACTAAAAATAGCAAAACAAAACTAATATATAGACTCAAGAATCAATAAAAGACAAAAAAAAAATATCAATACAAAACTACGAATATGAAATCATGAATAACAAAATGAATTCGTGTGAAATATAAATTATACAAAAACATGAAAAAAATACAAAAATAAGAAAACTAATGAAACAAGACTAAAATATCCTAAACTAAGAAAAGACACTATTTTTGGACTAATTTTTGTGTATCAACAAAAAAAAATGTTTTTGACGGAAAGCTACCCATTATGAAAATTTTTGTAATTCTTAGAAATAACCCAAAAGCTTATCTAAATAATTTGATAGTCAAGAGAAGTCATTAAGTTATCCCATGAATCAAGAGTTTTTAGATTTGAGTTGTCGAATAAAAAATATGATGAAAACCCTAATTTTTATGACTAAACCCTAATTTCTTTTCTTTTGCATTTTTTTTATCCTTCTTCTTTCTTTAATTTTTTTTTCCATAATTAGGTTCTAGACAATAATAACGTAGAAATAACTTGGAAACTAAATGGTAAAGGTATATAACTAAATTTTAAAGCTTTGTTGTGATACCAACTAATTCGAACCTTGTGGATATAAAAATCTAGAAACCCATAATCAAATTGACGTTACATAAGAAATCTAAATTCAAGCTTATGATTAAGCTTGATAAAACGATGGCTTGTATCGAGGCACTAAGACTATAAAAATTATATCCCTTCCCAACACCTATGGAGAGATAAGAATAACAAGTATAAAAGATTCCATGAAGCTAAGTTATTTTTTAATAAGTTATAGTAGTTCAATGAAAAACTATATTAAGAGAATCCTCTGACAATCACACAACAAATTACTCTGAAATAAAAGTCTATATAAAAAAACTAACATCAAGCAAAATAACCTTATTTATAATAGGTAAAAATATATTAAACAAGGCTAAACAAATATTAAAAGAGTTCTAAATAAAATATCAAAAAGAATTGCAAATCAACTAGGAAACTAATATAAATCCTACACAGTAGTGTCTAGATCTTATTGAAAGGCTTCCGTGATGTCCGAGCATTATGAAGTTTCAACTATGTATAAAGCAAGGACTTTAGAATTATTTTAATTTTTAAATAACTTAATACTTTTATTACTTAATTCTTTAATTTTGTATAATTATTTTCTTATTCTCTTGCATAAATTCTTAATTGTAGCATAATTAGTTATGATAATTCATTTTTACTCTGTTGTTTTTTAAAAATTTCACAAATATAATCTAAAATTCTAAAAAGTATATTTTCAGAAACACTCTAAAATTTCTTAAGCTTTATTGAATGTTTGAGTTTTTTTGTGGCATTTCTTTTATTTCTTTTTTTTAAAGCAAGTAGAGAGCAATTGTGAAATAATATAGATGAAGAAAAATAAGAGAAAAAAAAAGTATTAGTGAAAAAAAAAGTAGAAGAAAAATTGTGTGAGAGTGGACAAAAAAAATAATAGAGTTAAAAATGAAGATAAAAAAAGAGAAAAAATAAAATAATTTGGAGGAAAAAAAATAAGTATTAGTAAAAGAAAAGTAGAAGAAAAATTGTGTGAGAGTGGACAAAAAAAATAATAGAGTTAAAAATGAAGATAAAAAAAAGAGAAAAAATAAAATAATTGGGATATTCTAAAAATTCAAACCCAGCTTAAAAATGAAGATAGAAAAAAGAGAAAAAATAAAATAATTGGGATATTCTAAAAATTCAAACCCAGCATTCCTATACAGGGGGTTATTTAAAAATTATTTATAAATACATGATTTTCCTATCCATGGTGAGGAGGCTACCATTTGATCAAAAAATCTATCTTTAAAAAATAATAAGGTAACTCTCTCATTAAAAGAAAATAGAGAAAAAAAAATCTCCTCTCTCATACACACTAGAAAGAATATAAAAAAAAATAATAAAAGAAAAAAAAGAGATCTTTTTAAATTTAATTAACACCAGCTAACCTACCAATAAGTCTAAAAACCTCTTTAACTTGAACAGCCTAACCAATTCCTAGTCTTACACAACCCAAACTTTGACCAATCACCGTTATGTTAACCATTCAAATCAACTCACATCTCACTTGTCGCATCTTATCATCGCGACGAACTTTAAAAAATTCAATGAAAAGAATAGATTTTTAGTATTTTGTTTTTTGATGGGAAAATATCTTTTTTAAAGAGTCGCCACCTAATATTATGATTATTAAAAATCCTAACTGGTCAACAAAGATTTTATGGTACGAGACTAGTTACGTAAAAAAAAGATATTATCACCTCTTAAACATCTTGTCTGAGGCAGGTTGAATAACTGGTTTTGTCTTAAATTGTTAAGAGTTTGTTGATTTATATTATGATGGTCTATTACCTGATATCGCGGTGACCTTTAAAAATTTTAATGAAAAGAACAGATTTCTACCATCTTGTTCTTTGATGAGGAAATGTTTTTTTTTAAGGAGTCATCACCTAGTATTATGGTTACTAAGAACCTTAACTAGTCAACAGAGATTCTATGGTACGAGACTGGTTACGCAAAAGAGAAGATATTATCATTTCTTAAGTATCCTGTCTGAGGAAGACTGCATAACAGGTTTTGTCTTAAATTGCTAAGAGTTTGTTGGTTTATGTTATGATAGTCTACTTATGATATTCCTGACTCTAGCGTCAATAAATAATCAACCACAGATACTTCAATCTTTGGTGTTGATAAATATTACGCAGTAAAAAAAAAAACATATGGTATTCCTGACTCTAGCATAAGTGAATAAACCAATAAAATGAATTTAAATCAATGCAAACATATTTTTTTTTAAGAAATTTTTTTTATCATATACTAGATTTGCATTTCACAGTAAAAATTCACAAATCAATTATACAGTGAAATATTTAAAAAAGTACGAGGGACCTACCAATAAATTCAAAAAAAATTATGAATTTTTTTTGAAATTTTCTGATATCATAAAGGGGCTCATTTCACCAACTATCAAAACAAATAGAAATAAAATAAATGGGATTGATATAAAGATGTATTTTGGCAAATGCATCCTTGACTTAAAATAGATTGGGCAGGTTGGGCCTAAGGGTCAGGCCCAGGCCAGCATCAGCTTTGTTCTTGGCTAAATCTAACCCAGACCGTACAGATAGGGCTGGATCCAGCCGGCTTGTCCTTGTCAGCCACTGACCAGATCGGGTACTGTTGACTAGCATGCGTGAATTACTCACGCATGCTGGCAACAGTGCCAGTGTAATTAAAAAGGAAAAGCGAGAAGGAGAATGTTATTGACCTGTAGCTTGAGGACCGAAGATGAAGACACTGGTGACGACATAGCCGGGCGACGTCCTCTCCTTTCTTCCTTTTTATCTCCTGCTTTCTTCTGCTCTCAGGATGCTCTCCCTCTCTCTGTGTCTATCTGCTTTCGCTGTTTTTTTTTTTCTCTGTTTTTTTCTGGTCCCTCTTCTCTCTGTATCTGTTTTTCTGTTTGTTTGTTCGTTGGTTTTCCTTTTTTCTTCGTCCTCCTTCTCTCTGTGTTCGCTCCCTGTCCCCCTATGTTGTTTTTAGTCCTTTCTCTTCCCTGTGTTTTTTTTTGTTCCCCTGCTTGGCCTTTCTCTGGCGCTTTTATAAAGCCAGGGAAAGTCTTTTGTTCGTGCCGAAGCACGTTCGTCTCTGTTTAAGAAAAAACAGGGGACTAATAGTCCTGCCATTGCAGGACTGTTGGTCACAACATCGTGGCCTTTGAAAATGACATTGTGGAGGATAATGGGCAGCTGAGGTAAGAGTCGTGGCGCATTTCCCTGGATTTTCCTGCTGAATCGGTCATCATTGGATGACAATGAACAGTTATTCAAAAGGGTGATTTTTCAATTTGGCCCCTGAACTTCTGATATTTAACAATTGGGTCCCTATTCATTAATTAAACTAATTCAAAGTTCAATTAAGTCCCCAAACTTATCAATTCTTTTGATTTTAGATGAAATTGATTCTCAAATTTATAATTCCATCCATATTAATTCTCAAACTTTCAATTTGGAGTGTCGTTACTTCCCCACCTATACTAGATTTTAAGGTGTGTGTTTTTAAAGTGATGCATGACAATAGATACAAGGATGTATGCTAAAGTAGTAAGGACAAGAAAATAAATAAATATGCACAACAAACAAGATAATAATAATAAGACAAAAAGTGAAGCTTAGTCCTAAAATTCCTCAGTGGAGTCGTCATTCTGTTGCACCCGACATCACGATGGCCTTAAAAAAAAATTCAAATTAAATGATAAAGAACAAATTTCTTGCATCTTGTTCTTTGATAATGAAAGGTCTAGTTTAAGGAGTCACCACCTAGTATTACGGTCACAAGCTAACTAGTCAACAAAGATTCTATGGTATGAGACTGGTTACGTGAAAGGAAAGATATTATCACCCCTTATACGTCTTACCTGAGGCAGGTTGCATATCTGGTTTTGTCTTAAATTGCTAAAAGTTTGTTGGTTTATGCTATAGTAGTTTGCTTGTAATATTCCTGACTCTAGTGTTAATGAATATTCAACCACGGATACTTCCAACTCTGGTGTTGGTAAATATTACGTAGTAAAACAAATATATGGTATTTCTGACTCTGACGTCAGTGAATAAATCAGTAAAATAATTTTAAAATTAATGCATGTATGAATGAATAAAAAATAATTTAAGGATTGAGTTAAGACATCACTAATAAACTGAGCCCTTCTCACATATAAAACTCCAACAAATAGCCACTAACAAAGCTCGCACAACAACAAATCAAATCAACAACAATCATCCCTTCTTTCACCACCACTAATTATGACATGAAGCTCCAACATAATTACAACATATCCAAGCTTCAAGCCAAACGAATCCAAACCTCCACCATGACCCCCTTTTCTAACCCGAGTCTATGTTATCTTGTTTTTCATCAAAATGAGCTTCCATCAACTTCAATAAACCCACTATCATAACAACCATAAACACAACACCAAACCTGTTAATTAAATCAATATTAAACCACCGAACAAGTAGCCTAAAGTTATAGCACTAACAAGTGTTGATCTCATTTGTTTGACTACATCAAACACATAGTTCCAGTGTTTTTTAAGGATATTTTCAAGAGATACCTTTGTTAGTATACAAAAAAAACATTTCAAGAAATCTATACCATATTTTTCACCCATATTTTTCATAATTCTACATAGATTAACTTTTAAATTCTCACAAAATCATTAACTCAAAGTGTAGTTTCTCTAACTTGCCTTTTAATTGAACTCAATCATATTTATAATTTCCTTCTCATAGTACTCTTTAAGACAAAATGTCAAAACAATTTAATTCAATTGTAGTTTATTTCTCAAGTCCTCCCATATTCTTTAAACTAAGAATCTTACCAACTTTTAATAAGACTTATAATCTTACCATATTTCCATCTAATTTATTATTTGAATACATTTGATCTCAATATCATCATTATTATGCATTCCTACTTTTAACACAATAACTTTAACAAACACATATTCTCTTTCAGTTGTGAAAACTTTTACTTATACACACTCGTATGGGTATGATGATCAATTGTTTCATGCATTTATGTTTGTTTTTATAGTCCATATTAAAAAAAATACCTTTTGACTATCATTGCAGCCCCTAATCTCACATGATTATGACTGCCATGACAACCTATATTTGTACCACTTTAGGTCATCAAAATAGCCCTTACACACATAAATTCATGGCTCTCACAACAGTCTTTGTTCACGCATATTTAGGTCATTAAAACAGCATTTACACACATAAAACCATGGTTGTCTCAACAATCTTTGTTCATACAATTTTTTGCCATCAAAATAACCCATAAACACACAAATTCTAGGTTGTCACAACTGTAAAACCCTGTTAAAATATTACAATATTAGAAGTTTCACCTGACGATCAAAAGAAATGAATAATAATGTATAAATAATAAATGACTAGAGATGAAGATTTATGAATTTAAATCTTATAGTATGGTAAGTCTTAAAAATAAATCAAGAAGTGATACCTGGGAAAACAAAAAAAAAAGGTCGAACTAAAGAACAAGGGCAATATTGTAATTATAAGTACAAGAGAAATATAAATAAAAACATGGCTTCCTAAGTCGACCATTTGAGGGAGAAAAAAATAGAAAATTCAAAGGAAATTTATGGGGAATTCTTGCTAAAAATCACCAAAGAGATATAAATAAAAGGATAAAAGAGGGATTAGGAAGGGATTAAGCAAGGAAATTAAAGATTTTCAAGGGTAGTAGAAAACTTCTGTTTCTTGCTCTTGTCTTCTCAATTTAGTCTACTTCAGAAGTAGGGAAACTTGATTTGCTATAATTTTAAATTATTAGGGAAAATTAGTGTATTTTACATATGAGAATGTTATGTAAATTATGTTTTAATGTATGAATGATTAAATGGATGTTTTTAAGAAAGAATGAGGTTAGTAAACATGAAAAAACATTGGGTATTGCATGAATTAAAAAAACAAAACTGAAACTTTTATGTGGCATATTCAGGGGA
>Ga0307515_10018263_pt1 | contig 12715 bp, 11 predicted proteins | sample 17_EM_MG_FD_194513 | JGI IMG/M metagenome (GOLD analysis project Ga0307515, IMG submission 194513) | Populus trichocarpa ectomycorrhiza microbial communities from riparian zone in the Pacific Northwest, United States - 17_EM | ecosystem: Host-associated > Plants > Roots > Unclassified | place... | reverse complement strand
GAGCTCAGCGCGGCGATGAGTTAGCTGAAAGAACCGTAGGCTGCTTCAGCAGAAAATTAGCTGCAAAAGTCACGCTGTCGCTCGGCGTGCTGGTCGCGGTTTGCGCATGAGACTGCGCGACAGCCGTTGCCATGATCATCAGCATTACGGTGCCGGTCAGCAAAGTCAGTCTGCGAATAAGCGTCAGTTTGCGGGGAAGCGTCATCGCTGCTCCTTCGCTCAAGAAGCGTTTGCCTGCTGAAGCAGTCCGTCGTCGCAACTCGCATACCTGAATCGGCGCGCCGCGGTGTTAAGGCAATAAATCTTTGATTCGGTAATAAAGCATCGCCAATATGAGCGCTGGGCGGCGCAATGCCGTGCCGCCGGGAAAAGTTTGATGCGGAATTCGCGCGAATACATCAAATCGCTCGGCTGTGCCCGCGATGGCCTCGGCCACGAGCTGGCCTGCAAGCCCCGTCAGCGCGATGCCATGCCCGGAAAATCCTTGGAGGAAATACACATTCGGCGCGAGCCGGCCGAAGTGCGGCGCCCGGTTCAGCGTGATGTCCACGTAACCGCCCCAGGAATACTCGAGCTTCACGTCTTTGAGTTGCGGAAACACTCTGACCATTCGCGCGCGCGTCGTCTCCCCTGTACGGAACGGATCGAGCCCTGAATAGCTGACGCGTCCACCGAACAATAAACGGTCGTCCGCCGAGCGCCGGAAGTAATCCAAGATCCAATTGATATCGCTCACACAGGCGTTATTCGCAATGAGTCGTCGAGCTCGCTCGGCGCCAAGCCGTTCCGTCGCGACGATATAAGTGCCCACCGCCATGATTTTCGATTCGAGCTCACGCGCAACGCCGTGAAGGTAGGCATTGCCACAGAACACTAAGTGTCGCGCGCGCACTTCCCCGTGCTCCGTTCTCACGCGCACGTTCGACTGACTCGATTGATAGCTCAACGCAGGCGTGCCTTCGAACACTTGTGCGCCCGCGCTCTGCGCGGCGGCAGCCAGCCCGAGCGTGTAGTTCAAGGGATGGCAGTGCCCACCGTTCGAGTCGAACAAGCCCGAGAGATAGCGGTCCGTCGGTAACAGCGACCGTACTTCTTCGCGTGGCATGTAGCGAACGCTTCGATAGCCGTATGCCTCGAGCAGCTCGTGTTCTTCTTCGCGCAACTCTCGATCGTGCCGCGGCTTGGTTGAGACGAGCATTTGACCATCCACCCAATCGCAGTCGATGCGATGGCGCTCGATCAACGAACGCATGAGACCGAGCGCCTCGACGGAGAGATCCCAGACCGCTCGTGCGTCGGCCGCACCGACCAGCCGTTCGAGCTTGTGCTGTCCCGAAGCGATTCCGACGATGGCCTGCGCACCACTGCGCCCAGATGCTCCCCAGCCGACTCGATGCGATTCGAGCATCACCACGCGATAGCCGCGCTCAGCCAGATGGAGGGCGGTGCTGCACCCGGCAATTCCACCGCCAATAACGCATACGTCGCATTCCACCGCCCCGCTCAATGCAGGCCGATCGGGTGCACTGTTAGCGGATGCGGAGTAATAGGAGTGGATGTGGGGTCTGTTTAAGATCTTAATTGCCCCTGCCACTTGCCCCGCGAGCTTCGAGCCTGAAGGATATAGTCGCAGCCTTCACTCCGCAAACCGTTGAGCGCCTGACGTATTTACAGCGCGGCCTATTTCACCGCCCCGGCAGCGCTATGAGCCCTTAGCCGTACGGGAAGCTTTTTGACCCTCCGCTGTGGTCTAATAGCGCTCAAGCTCATCGAAGCCTCGGCGTTTGTTGAAAATAATAGACGCCCCGGAATAAACCCCCGGACATAAGCACTATGGCGCTCCGCCACCCAGTCATCGGAATTTCCGCGTGTCATCGCATGGTTGCCGATCATCCGTCCCAAGCCGTGGGCGAGAAGTACATTCGCGCAGTCATGGACGCGGCCGGCGCTATCCCGTTTCTCATCCCGACGATGGGAGATGTGCTCGATCTCAATGAAGTGTTGGAACACCTCGATGGCGTGTTGTTTACCGGCAGCCCGTCGAACGTGGACCCGGCTCGCTACGACGGGCCGGCGAGTGACCCCGGTACGCTGCACGACCCTCAGCGCGATGCCACGACGCTTGGGCTCATTCCCAAAGCCGTGGCCGCGGGTGTTCCGGTCTTCGGCATCTGCCGAGGATTTCAGGAAATGAACGTGGCCTTCGGCGGCTCGCTGCATCAAAAACTCCATCAGGTGGGCAGCTATCTGGACCACCGGGAAGACGACTCGCAGCCTTTGGACGTGCAGTATGCGCCGGCGCACGAAGTGATTTTGGAGCAGGGCGGTCTGCTACGCGCGCTGGCGGGCGCCGAGCGCGTGCAAGTGAACTCGCTGCATTCGCAAGGCGTGGAGCGCCTGGGCAAGGACCTAATCGTTGAAGCCCGCGCGCCGGATGGAGTGGTCGAAGCCTTCCGCGTCAAAGACGCGCCGCGATTCGCGCTGGCCGTGCAGTGGCATCCGGAATGGAAAGTAATGAGCAATACGTTTTCACGCGCTCTGTTCGCCGCCTTCGGCGCGGCGAGCCGCGAGCGCGCACAGATCAGGTGATTCATGACGAGCGAGATTCAACAGTTTTTCCGCGATCACGGTATTTCCGAAGTCGAGGCCATCATTCCGGATATGGCCGGGATCGCGCGCGGCAAGATCATGCCCGCGGAGAAGTTTGCGGAAGACGAAGGCATGCGGCTGCCGGAAAGCATTTTTTTGCAAACGGTCACCGGTGACTATCCTCCCGAAACCGGCGATGCGATGAGCCCGGCGGAAATCGACATTGTCCTCAAGGCCGATCCGAAAACCGTGCGCCGCGTGCCCTGGGCCGCGGAGCCGACGGCGCAGGTACTTCACGACTGCTTCTACTCCGACGGTCGTCGCGTGACGATGGCGCCCCGCCATGTGCTGCGTAATGTCCTGGAGCTGTACGCGCAGAAAGGCTGGGAGCCGGTCGTAGCGCCGGAGCTCGAGTTCTATCTCGTCGAGCCCAATATCGATGCGGACTATCCATTGAAACCGCCAGTCGGTCGCTCGGGCCGCGCGGAGCCGGGCCGCCAGTCGTACAGCATCTCGGCAGTGAACGAATTCGATCCGCTGTTCGACGATATCTATCAGTTCTGCGAAGACCAGGACATCGAGATCGATACGCTGATCCACGAAGACGGCGCGGCCCAGATGGAGATCAATCTCATTCACGGCTATCCGCTCGATCTCGCGGACCAGGCGTTCCTCTTCAAGCGCACGGCGCGCGAGGCTGCGTTACGCCATAAGATGTATGCGACCTTCATGGCGAAGCCGCATGCGAAAGAGCCGGGCAGCGCCATGCACATTCACCAGAGCGTGGTCGATAAGAAGACGCGCAAGAACGTTTTCAGCAATGCGGACGGCACGCCTTCCCAGCTCTTCTTCTCGCATATCGGCGGCCTGCAACGGTATATGCCGGCGGCGATGGCTCTGTTTTGTGCAAATGTGAACTCTTATCGGCGCCTTACGCGCTTTATGAGTGCACCGATCAACGCTCATTGGGGATATGACAACCGAACGGCCGGCCTGCGCGTGCCGATGTCGAGCCCGGAGAACCGCCGTGTCGAGAATCGCGTGGGCGGCGCCGATGCCAATCCTTACATAGCCATTGCGGCCTCCCTGGCTTGCGGCTATCTGGGAATGATCGAAGGCATCCAACCCTCGGATCCGATCACGGGTAGCGCTCACGATCTGCCCTTCGGCTTGCCGCGCTCGATCGACGAGGCTCTGCGTCAGCTACGTGACTGCGAGCCGCTCGTGAAGCTCCTGGGCGAGGCTTTCGTGTCGGCTTTCACCATCGTTAAAGAGGCGGAGTACGAAGTCTTCCTGCAAGTGATCAGCTCTTGGGAGCGCGAACACTTGCTGCTGAATGTGTAGACGTCTATAAAAAGAGCTTAGTCAAACAAAGCGTGCGCTCAAGATCGGTCAGCGCCGCGCATGCACCGTCCGGGAGGCTATCGTGAAATCTGCTGTTCGTTCCGCCTGTCTGAGTCTATCGCTCGCGGTGTTACTGACCGCTTGCGGCAAAAAAGAAGCTCCCGCTACGGCCGGAACGGACGCAGCAGCGCCTGCCGGCGAAGAGAAGGTGCTCAATCTCTACATCTGGAACGACTATCTCGCGCCGGACACCATCGCGAACTTCGAGAAAGAAACCGGCATCAAGGTTTCAGTGAGTAACTACGGCAGCAACGAAGAGCTGGAAAGCAAGCTCGCGCCCGGCCATGCGGGCTACGACATCGTGGTGCCTTCAGCGTCTTCTTATGAGCGCGGGATAAAGGCCGGGTACTACCAACCGCTCGACAAGGCGCAGTTACCCAATCTGAAGAATATGGATCCGGACATCGAAGCTCGCTTGGAGATGCACGATAAAGGTAACGAATACGCCGTACTGCACATGTGGGGCACTACCGGCATCGGCTACAACGTGGAAAAGATCAAGGCGGCGATGCCGACCGCGCCGCTCGATAGCTGGCGTCTCGCGTTCGATCCCAAGGTGGCGAAGAATTTTAAGAAGTGCGGTATCGCCGTGCTCGACTCCGCGACCGAGATGTTCAGCATGGCGCTGTCCTACCTCGGCAAAGATCCGAACAGCCAAAATCCGGAAGACCTGAAAGCTGCCGGCGACGCCATGATGGCTATGCGCCCATACCTGCGCTACATCGACACGCAGCGCATGATTGGCGATCTCGCGAACGGTGAAATCTGCCTGGCGGTCGGATACAGCGGCGACATATTGCAGTCGCGCGATAGCGCCACGACGAATAAAACGAACCAGGAGATCGCTTATCTCATTCCCAAGGAAGGCACGATCATCTGGTTCGACAGCTATCTCATTCCGAAAGATGCGCCGCATCCGAAGAACGCGCACACGTTCATCAACTACATGTTGAAGCCGGAAGTCATCGCGGCCGTGTCGAACGCGGTGAACTACGCAAACGGCAATGCAGCCGCCACGCAGTTCGTCAACAAAGAAGTGCTGGAAGATCCGGGCGTTTATCCGCCTCAAGAAATCAGAGTGAAGCTCGTTCCCGATCTCGCGGACACCGAGGAAACCACCCGGCAGATGACTCGCTTGTGGACTCGGTTCATGACCGGCAAGTGACGGTTTATCGGTAAGCAGACTCAAACCGCATGAACGCGCGCGCGGATGAGCGAAGGGAGCCGTGGAAGGATCCACGCGCCGAAGCGTACATCCGCGTCGAGAACGTCACGAAGCAGTTCGGAGACTTCGTAGCCGTCAATGACGTTTCACTCAGCGTTTATCGCCGTGAGATCTTCTGTCTCCTCGGCGGCTCCGGCTGCGGAAAGACAACCCTGCTGCGAATGCTCGCCGGTTTCGAAAGGCCGACGAGCGGGCGGATCTTCATCGACGGTCAGAATATGGACGGCGTGCCGCCGTACGATCGACCGGTGAACATGATGTTTCAATCGTATGCGCTCTTCCCGCATATGACTGTCGAGCAGAACGTCGCGTTCGGTTTGAAGCAGGAAGGATTGCGGCGCGCCGAGATCACCGATCGTGTTGCGGACATGCTCGGCATCGTGAAGCTCAAAGGGTTCGAGCAGCGCAAGCCGCATCAGCTCTCTGGTGGGCAGCGGCAGCGTGTCGCGCTGGCGCGGTCACTCATCAAACGGCCGAAGCTTCTGTTGCTGGACGAACCGCTGGGCGCGCTGGATAAAAAACTGCGCGAGCACACACAGTTCGAGCTCGTGAACATTCAAGAGCGCCTGGGCGTTACCTTCGTTGTCGTAACGCACGACCAGGAAGAGGCCATGACCCTCGCCTCGCGCATTGGCGTCATGAATCACGGCCGCATCGTTCAGGTCGGTACGCCGCTCGATATTTACGAGTTCCCGAATACCCGCTTCGTTTCGGAATTCATCGGCAACGTGAACATGTTCGAAGGCCGCATCGTCGAAGATGAACCTGGATATGTGGTCATTCAGTCGCCGGAACTCGGCACGCCTATCTATGTAGGGCACGGGGTGAGCGCCGCGCCCGAAGCGGTGGTTTGGGCAGCTGTGCGCCCCGAGAAAATTCTGCTCACGCGCGAGCCGCCGGCCAATACGAAGTACAACTGTGCGCAAGGCACCATCAAAGAAATTGCGTACATGGGCGACCTGTCGATCTACCTCATACCGCTCGACAGTGGCAAAACGGTACGCGTAACGCAGCCCAATGCTTTTCGTCACGCCGAAGCCCGCCTCACCTGGGACGACCGAGTGTGGGTGAGCTGGCACGAGTCGAGCGCCGTGGTCGTCACCGAATAAGCCGCCGAAAACGCAGCCGTGGCCCAACCGAGCTACATCACTTTAGGCGAGCGGCTGATCCAAGGCATCGATCAGACCTTGAGGATCCTCTTGCGTTCGCCGCCGCTGCGTTGGTCGAGCGGTGTGCTGCGACGTGTCGGGCTCACCGGGCGCACGGTTGTGATCGGCGTGCCTTGGCTTTGGCTGCTGCTGTTTTTCGTGATCCCGTTTCTTATCGTCCTGAAGATCAGTTTCGCCGACACGCGGCTGGGCGTGCCGCCGTACACCCCGCTGCTCGATTGGGTGGATGGCAAATATCTTCAGTTCCGCCTCAACACGGGCAACTTCATGTTCCTGTTGCAGGACTCGCTGTACGCGCAGGCGTTCCTGAGCTCAATCAAAGTCGCATTCTTCTCGACGGTTTTCTGTTTGCTCATCGGCTATCCGATGTCCTATGCGATCGCGCGAGCCAATGCGAGCTGGCGCAACACACTGCTGATGTTGATCATCTTGCCGTTCTGGACGTCGTTCCTGCTTCGTGTGTATGCCTGGATCGGCTTGCTGCGAAACAATGGAGTCATTAACAACATTCTCATGTCGCTCGGCATCATTCACGAGCCGATCGTCATGATGCAAACCGATTTCGCGATGTACATCGGCATCGTGTATTCGTATCTGCCGTTCATGATCTTGCCGCTGTACGCGAACCTCGAGAAGCACGATCAGTCTTTGATCGAGGCCGCCGTGGATCTCGGCTGCAAGCCCTTCCGCGCGTTCATGCTCATTACCTTGCCGTTGTCCAAGCCCGGCGTCATCGCAGGCTCGATGCTCGTTTTCATTCCGGCGGTCGGCGAGTTCGTGATTCCGCGTCTGCTCGGCGGCACGGACTCGCTGATGATCGGGCGCGTCCTGTGGGACGAGTTCTTCCTGAATCGCGATTGGCCGGTGGCGAGCGCCGTGGCTATCGCGCTGCTGTTGGCCCTGGTCGTACCGATCATGATTTTCCAGCGCTATCAGCTTAAAGCGACGCAGTCGGGCGCGGCGGTCGCAGGTGGGCGCGGGTGAACAACAAGGCGTATTTCCGTTTGACCGCGCTCGTCTTGGGTTTCGCGTTTCTGTACGTTCCGATTCTTTCGATGATCATCTTCTCCTTCAACGAATCGAAGCTCGTGACGGTGTGGGGCGGCTTCTCGCTCAAGTGGTATGGCGTTTTGTTCAATGACCGGCAAATGCTGGCCGGCGCATGGCTGAGTCTGCAGATCGCCGCGGTCACCGCCACCGGCGCCGTCGTCGTCGGCACGATGGCGGGCATGGTGCTGGCGCGCTTCGGGCGCTTTCGAGGCCGCACTTTGTTCTCGGGCATGGTGAGCGCGCCGCTCGTCATGCCGGATGTCATTACCGGGTTGTCGCTGCTGCTGCTATTCGTGGCGTTCGCGCCTTTGCCCTTCGTGCCGGATCAGCGAGGTTTCAGCACCATTGCGATCGCGCACGTGACCCTCACGTTGTCGTACGTCACGGTCATCGTGCAATCGCGCTTGGCCACGATGGACGAATCGATCGAAGAGGCGGCAATGGACCTGGGTGCGCGTCCGTTCAAGGTGTTTTTGTTGATCACCATGCCGATCATCGCGCCGGCGATCATTTCCGGTTGGCTGCTGGCGTTCACGCTATCGCTCGACGATTTGGTCATCGCGACCTTTACTGCGGGCCCGTCGACCAATACCCTGCCCATGATGATCTTCTCCAAGGTGCGACTCGGCGTAACGCCAGAGATCAATGCGCTGGCGACGATCATGGTGGGGGTCGTCACGCTGTTTGTGATTGCCGCCGGAGTGCTGATGGCGCATCAAGAGAAAGCGCGTCGGCGCGACATTCAAATGGCTCAGGCCGATAGTTAGCCAATAGACTGAGCTGATTCAACGAGCTGACGGCGGGCGAGATTATGAATCGCATTCTTCTAGGGATCGATGTAGGCGGTTCTGCCATCAAAGGTGGGTTGGTCGACCTGGATACGGGCCTGCTCATAGGTGAGCAGAAACATGTGCCCACGCCACAGCCGGCCGCGCCGGCCGCGGTGATGAAGAGCATTGCGACGCTTGCGGGCAAACTGCCTTCCAAAGGCCCAGTGGGCTTTACCTTTCCCGGTGTCGTGAAGAATGGCAAGGCGCGCACCGCGGCGAATGTGGATCATGGGTGGGTCGGCGCGGATGGCTCTGCACTACTGCAAGAGACACTCGGCCGTCCGGCTTTATTTCTAAACGATGCCGACGCAGCCGGTATCGCCGAGATCACTTGGGGTGCCGGTCGTGATACACGTGGTACCGTTATCATGGTGACGTTTGGTACAGGAATCGGTACCGCTATTTTCTTAGATGGCAAGTTATTGCCGAACACTGAGCTGGGTCACCTCGAGATTCGCGGCGGTGATGCGGAGGAGTGGGCATCGGCGCGAGTTCGGACAGCCGAGAACCTGGATTTCCCAGCTTGGATCGAGCGAGTGAACGAATATCTCGCGCGCCTGCACGCATTGCTGTGGCCGGATATGTTCATCCTCGGCGGCGCTGTGAGCGAGCGGTTCGACGAGTTCGCGCCGCTGCTTAAATCCGAAGCGGAAATTCGTCCCGCGCAATTCGGAAATCAGGCTGGTGTCATGGGTGCGGCGCTCGCAGCCGGTGCGCTTCTGAAAGTCTAAGCCGATCTCTCGCCGGCCTTCCGGAAGAAAGCTGGACCCAGCCGCCCCGGCGTGTTGTGAGAGCATTCTCAATGAGATTGGACAGCACCCCGCTAGATCATCGAAATGTCGTATAGATCGATGCCGGAATAGATATCGGCAATGCGATCGATTGCCCGCAGGGCGCACGGCGATGGAATTCAAGCGCGAATGCCGGCTTGAGATTTTGACCGGCTGCGCCAGATTGCGATTGAGTCGCTGCTCCAGCTCTTCCAAAAACGCTGCGAGCTGGCGCGCGGCGAGCGCGGTGGCGACGACGCAGAATGCGATGAGCAGCATCAGATACAAGGTCGCGATGCGTGAATACAACGAGAACGATCGGACGCGCAGCAGCGCTCTGTGGCCGCGAACCGATAACCCAAACTCCACACCGACTCGATGAATTTTGGGTGCGCGGCGGGCGGGTCGATGCCATGAGTGTTTCCAATGTCGAACCCGGCGAGTGGGCCTGACGGCGGTTATCAATACCGCCGCCATTCTCTGCCGGTGCATGTCATGCAGTAGGTGGCGTGGTTGCGCTAACAGTGTTGTTGATGAGCGCCATGTAGATCTTCAATGCGCACTCTGCGCTGTATAGGGACCCTGTCGTCCCATACCTGAGCGGGTCCCCTTTTTCGTGCTCGAGAATGGTTTTCCGCATTGGCTGACGCTGCCGGGATCGTCGTGGCTTGCGATGGGGCGTCGCTGGCATTTCTTCTTTGCTTAGATCTTCGCGCTGAATGGCATCGCATATGTGGTGTATTCGATCGCCAGTCGCCATTTACGCCGCGACCTAAGTGTGCTTGGATCACCGATCCGCCATGCAGCGATTGGAGAGATGCATGTGGGCGAGTCCTCAGCCGTGCAACTGGAGCCGGCGATCATGGCACTGCTGAACGGGCGCAACCGCTGAGCGCTCGAAAGACAGTCTGATTGCGGTAGAGTGGCGTTATGCGCCCCACGTTGATCAGCAAGCTTCCGGACGTCGGTACGACAATCTTCACCGTGATGTCACGTCGTGCCCGCGAGCTGGGCGCGCTCAACATCGGCCAGGGCTTTCCCGACTACGACATCGATCCTCGACTTACGGAGTTGGTCAGAGGCGCCGTGAGCGCAGGACACAATCAGTACGCGCCAATGGAAGGTGTGATCGAGCTTCGAGCACAAATCGCAAAGAAGCTCGATTTGAGCTACGGCGTGCGTGTCGATCCGGAGAGCGAAGTTACGGTCACACTCGGCGCGACGGAGGCCATCTACGACGCGGTTCAAGCAGTCGTGGGACCGGGCGACGAAGCAATCGTTTTCGATCCCGCCTACGATTCTTACGATCCCGCCATTCGCTGTGCGGGCGGGCGTTGCATTCATGTGCCGCTGAGCCCGCCGCATTTTCGTTACGACTGGGATCGAGTGCGCAATCTCGTGAACGATCGTACGCGTCTCATCATCATCAATACGCCGCATAATCCCGCATGCACGATCGCCTCGATGCAAGACATGCGCACGCTCGCCGGGATCATCAGCAATCGAAATATTTTCGTGATCTCGGACGAAGTGTACGAGCACGTTGTGTATGACGGCGCCGAGCATGCGTCCATCCTCAAGCTCCCGGAGTTGCGCGAGCGCGGCTATGCCGTGTTCTCGTTCGGCAAAACACTGCACGCCACAGGATGGAGAGTGGGATATGCCGTCGCACCGCCGGAGCTCACGCGTGAGATGCGCAAAGTGCATCAGTTCAATACTTTCAGCATCACCAATCCGTTGCAGCAGGCGATCGCGAGCTATCTCATAGAAAAGCCCGATGCCTGGAGCGGTCTTGCGGGCTTCTTTCAACCGAAGCGAGATCGGTTGCGCGCCGCGCTTGCCGATACGCCGTTCGTGCTGCCGCCGGCGCAGGGTACGTATTTCCAGCTCGTGGACTTCGGCGCATTCGACCGATCGAGCGGCTTGGGTGACCGGCAGCGAGGCGATGTCCCCAAGGATGTTCAATTCGCCGAGCGCCTGCTCACCGAAGCCGGCATCGCCACGATTCCATTGTCGCCGTTCTATCGCGACCCACCGCCGACGACCCTCGTGAGAGTTTGCATTGCCAAGAAAGATTCCACGCTCGACGAGGCCGCATCGCGACTGCGTGCTTTCGCTCGTTCCGCTACGCTTGGCCCATGAAGAAGACAACGCGCGTTAATCATCCACCCGAAGTCATCGTGCCGCCGGATAACCGGCCGATCGTCGCTCCGATCTATCAGACCGTTAAGTTCGAGTTCGACACACTTGATGAGACGCTGAAGAATCTGCGCGGCGAGCGTTCCGGATTCTTCTACACGCGCTCGTCCAATCCGACGACCCGTCAGCTCGAGCTCACACTCGCCGAGTTGCAAGGCCGTGAAGATTGCATAACGACCAGTACGGGCGTCAGCGCAATCTCACAGACGCTGATTGCGCTGACGAAAGCGGGAGATCACGTACTTTTCTTCGTGGAGACTTACAACCCGACGCGCTACATCATTCGTCGCTTGCTCGGACGCTTCGGCGTCACTCACACGATGATTTCGATCGAAGACATTGCCGGCATCGAGCGAGCGCTCTCAGCACAACGCACGAAGCTCGTGTTCTTCGAGAGCCCAACGAATCCGGTCACCAAAGTGGCGGACATCGCCGCGATCGTTCGTTTGGCTCGCGCGAATGGCGCTCTATCGATCTTGGACAATACGTTCGCGGGCTTTCATCAGCACGGCGATTTCGATATCGATATCTTTGTGCACAGTCTTACGAAGTATGCGTCAGGGACAGGCGATGTGATGGGCGGTGCCGTCATCGCGCGCGCGGATCTCATTCGTCAACTGCGTGCAGACTTTACTGCGCTCGGCTCCGCATTAGATCCGCACGCGGCATATCTTATTCAGCGTGGGCTCAAAACATACTTCGTCCGATATCAGGCGCAGTGCATTACTGCGATGCGCATCGCAGTAATGCTGGCCGCGCACTCGGCGGTGACCCGGGTGCATTACCCCGGCTTGCCTTCGCATCCGAATCACGCGCTCGCAAAATCTCAGATGCGGGAATTTGGGACGATTGTCACATTCGATCTAAAGAATGGACCGGCAGGGGGTGAGCGCTTCGTCGAAGCGTTGCAGTTTTTCGCTTTAGCGGCGAGCTTGGGGTCGACCGAATCGCTCGTGCTTCCGCCACAGTTGATAAGCAGTCGCGATCTCACCGCTGAACAAGTGCGAATGTCTGAGATCACCGACGGTACGGTTAGGCTCTCGATCGGTCTCGAGGATGCAGACGATCTTCTCGAGGATCTCAAACAAGCGCTCGCCGCCGCGGGATCGTGACCTAGGTAGCGATTCGGACGTGTTCGGCTTTACGGAACAAGCGGTCTCACCGGAGCATGCGCGCTGCCGCGATTCGCTCCGTTATGTGTACTGCGCACGCGATCCGAGCCAGCATATGTTTAATCGTTCCGCACATGCCCTCGCACCCATTGCACATCCTCTGCCGCTTCGGCAGGCGGTGGTGACCAGCTTTCGCTCACGCGTTAAGTCCTTGCCTCTTGCCCCCGAATCGTTGGGGGAGCTGGTCGAGACTCTGCAAGGCGGGCTTAGATTCGCCGCGGAGAACTGCGCCGGCGTCCGTGCGGTTACAGATCTGCGCAAAGGGCTTTTCCATGCGCCGGGGCGCGAGCAGGAAGGTCGAGCACTG
>Ga0307515_10018262_pt1 | contig 12715 bp, 8 predicted proteins | sample 17_EM_MG_FD_194513 | JGI IMG/M metagenome (GOLD analysis project Ga0307515, IMG submission 194513) | Populus trichocarpa ectomycorrhiza microbial communities from riparian zone in the Pacific Northwest, United States - 17_EM | ecosystem: Host-associated > Plants > Roots > Unclassified | place... | reverse complement strand
TATATATATATATATATATATATATATATATATATATATATATATATATATATATACAAAAACATCAAAAATATTAATTTGAAGTAAAGAAAACAATAAAAAAAAAATTTAAATTTATTCAAAACATTTTTGAAACGCAAAAACAAACATTATTTAATAAGAAAATTCAACCCAACCTAAAATGAAAAAAAATTCAAAGTATTCATATAAAAAATATTATTATTGTTATTGTAATTCTAAGTGAATAGTATTCATATCCCAATGTACAGTAGAAATCAATTTATTTTCTCTTTAATGTAGGGAAACAATTATATGAGAGCAAAGAAAAAAAATTAAAAGCATTGGGTTCTGTTAAATCAGGACCCCACGTTGATTGGTCCAACTACGGACAGGACCCACACTGATGGGTCTAGCCGCAGCAGGACCCAAAGCGATTTGGGGTCTTTCTGGGACATGACCCAACTATATTAAGTAGAACCCAACTTAATATATTTTTCTTAGGTCTGACAACCCAGCCTAACCTAATCTCAATATTTTTTAAAAAATACAAAAACGTAAAAAATATTAATTTGAAGTACAGAAAACAATAAAAAAATTTCAAAAAAATTTCAAAGCATTTTTTAAATGAAAAAACAAACATGCTTTAATAAAAAAAACTCAACCCACCCTAAAATGAAAAAAACAATTATCATCAAGAACACACAAAAAAAATTTCGAGAGGAAACAAAATGGAAATATCTTAAAATATTTTTTAAAAAATATATTAAGATAATATTTTTTATTTGTTAAAATCTATTTTTTATAGAATCACGTTAAAATTATACAAAAACATCTTAATATGAACTAAGGAAAAAATTATCAAATTATTTTCAAAGCATTGTTGAAAAACAAAAAAAAAAAACTTTATCATCACCTAACTTTTTTAGAATATAAAAAAAGAATATTGGGTCCACCTGCCTGGCAAAAGCAAGCCAAACCTAGTCCCTTTTTCTATAAATTCTCTGATATAATACAAAAATATAAATTATATTAAGAAGAAGTGACGGTGGATGTATCGAATGTGCACAGAGAAGCAGCAAAGCAGTCCTACTGCCCACAGATCTGCTTTTGGGTTGTGACAATAAATCGGATGAATAGATTGTATCTTTTTTTTTTCAATTGGAATTGATAAAGCTGAAGACGTTCTTTGAAAGGTAACTGCAATCGTCAGGGGCATAGCCTTCGTAAGGCCTCCAAGAGAAATCCTTTCTTTTTTATTGTACTGAGCTAGGTAATATGACAATATTAGAATTATAATTTTTCTGAATATTTTTATTTTGAAAAAAAATTCAAGATGAAAAAAAATAAAAATCTTAATTTGAAGTAAAGAAAAAAAAATATATTTTTGAAAGGAAAAAACAAACATGCTTAAATAAAGAAATCCAACCGAACCTCAAATGGAAAAAAAAAATTCATCTATTTATTTCATATTTACTATATGAAAAAGAAAAAAGAAATTAAAGTCTTGGGTCTTACTTGGAGCAGGACCCAACTCTAATGGGTTCAGCAAGACCCAACGTCATTGGATCCTGGTGGAAGCTGGACCCAAAGCTATTGGATCCTGCTGCAGCGACCTAGCAACCTTTTTTATTTACAAACAGAAAAGGCAACGCCCCCCCCCCCCCCAACAAGCCTTATAGTGTTGTCCACAGTGAGGCAGGACCCAAACGCTATTGATATTTTTTGGAAGTGTTTTGGGTTTGGCTTGTCAACCAGATCCTATAGTGTTGGTTCCGGCTACCACAGCCAGACCCAGCGGTTCTAATATCACCTATGTTGTTGCATCGCTCTCATCTTAATGGCAAAAGTCAAATGGACCACGCCTCCGACTGCAATTCTTGACTAACAACACAAGAAAGGAACGCCCCCAGGGTGCTATAGTGTTGTCTATAATTAATTGTATCTTGATCCACAGTGCATGTACAGTAGAAAATCCCCATATGTTTTAATATATACAAAAGCAATTGTGCAAGTCCACACTTAAATTGTCTCTTAGTTCACAATACATGCATGTGCAATAAGTCCATAATGAATTATCTCTTGATCTACAATGCATTCATGTACAGTAAACATCTCAAGTAACAAAAACCGTTTTTTTTTTAAAAAGAAACCGAAACCGGTTCAAACCGACCGGTTTCGGTTCGGTTCAGTTATTTTCGGGAAAAAACCGGTTCAAACCAGTTTGGCCTGGTTTTTTCCGGTTTGGCTCGGTTTTTCCTGTTTTGGCTCGGTTTGTTTTCAGTTTGGCTTGGTTTTTCTCCGGTTTGGGTTTAGTTCGGTTTTTTCGGTTTCAGGTTTATAAAACCGAAACCAAATCGGTTGGTTTTTTCAAAACTCTAATCGGTTTTTTTTCACGATTCAGTTTTTTCGGTTATTTTTTTCCGGTTTAATCGGTTTTTTTGCTTGCCCCTACTTAATCAAGTTATATTATGAAAAAAAGTGAATTAGACTAATCCATTTCAAAATTTAACTTCAGGAATGGTAATAATATGTAAAAAAAAAAAAATTGAAATTGTATCAAAATAATTTTTTTATTTTTTTCATATTAATATATTAAAATTATATAAAAATATTAATTTAATATTTTTTTTCAAATAAAAAACACTTTAAACAACAATAAAATCACAAACATTATCAAACAGAACTTATTATGTAAAGTATCATCAGAATTAATAAGAACCGATTGCATGTTAGCTTGAAATGCTGTTTATTTATATTAATATTCTAAAACTTCAATTTAATAGAATAATTATTATCAAAAAATTGATAAATACAAATGAAAATACTGAGAGAATATTTCTGTTGGTAAATTTCAGTAAATTTTATCAATGAAAATATTTCTTCAGTATATACCGAGAAAATTTAAAAAACAAAGAATTAAAACGAAATAAAAAAATACAATAACTTTTCATTTTTACTAATAGAATTATTGTTGGTAAAATTTATTCGTAAATTCGTTGGCAAAGTGTTCACTTTTCCCTTATACTATTCATCATATTAACTATAAAAGGAATTATCGATGAGACATTCTATTAGTATTTTCTAGAAAACTCTAGAATTATTTACTTTTTAATTATATTGTTAATTATTGTTTTTATAGATAAAATTAATAACGGATTGAAAATTCATCAAATAAGAATTTCTAAATATTTTTAATTAAATTGAATCCTTCAAAAAGTGAAAGCAACCAGAATCCCTTTCCCTCTCTCTCTTTTGGTTTCTCCCCATCACAGTTCGGCCGGTGCTGCACCAGCTCTCTTCTCCCTGGTGACAGTAGGTCCTGCCAGCAAGTTTCACCGTGCTCCTCCTGACCGCGTCCATTGTCTCCTTAGTCGTGAACAGCAGTAGCAACGCCATCTCTGCTGCACCGTGGCCTGCACCAGTAAACAACCAGCAACAAGCCAAGCCACCAGCCCAGCTGTAGCCTCCTCCACTGTAACTCCCTTCCATCTAGACCATCAAAGACTCTTCCACCATAGCTCCTTCATCCCAGAGCAGCAATAGCAGTGGCAGCACGGCAGCCGAACACTCTCTCAGCCTCCATTGAAGCAACGTCTGGAAGTTCTTCCTCGCGCGAGCAACCCTGTCTCCACTGTGAACAGCAAGTTGGATTCTAAGACCGTGACCAACAGCTCCATTCCCCTTCCATAACGGCGAGGAGCAGCAAAAAACCAGAAGGGAAAAGGGGAGAGAATAGAGAAAAAGAAAAACAGAGAGGAGGAAAAGAAGAAGAACAGAGAGACAGAGAGAAAACCGGCGACCAGAACAAGTGAAGATAAGAAGAAACAGAAACAGAGGGGAACATTGGTTAACCAGCCCTCCCTCATCATCTTCTTCGTCTTCAAGCAACGGCTCCAGGGATGCTCTTCCTTCTCTTGACCCGTTCTTTGCAACTTTTAATTTTCAATACACGGTGCGAAGATAATTATAATTACCTTCGCATTTGCATTGTGCAGCACGCCTGGGTGAATAATTCACACATGCATGCTGCTTTGCCCAACGAGTGATCAGGCTGGCCAGCTGGGTCCAGCCCAGCCTCAGCTCATACGGCTGGGCTAGATCCAGTCTAATTTTTTTTAAAAAAATAAAAGGTAAAAAAAATAAAAAAAAATATAATTCAAAATTTATAGATTTATTCACTGGTATCAGAGTCAAGAATACCGTACTTTTTGGGTTACGCAATATTTACCAACGACAGAATTAGAAAAATATTCATAGGCGAATATTCACTGACGCCAAAATCAGGAATATTATAGGAAGACCATAAAGGCGGAACAAAAACAAACCTTTAGTAATTTAAGACAAAACCATCAATGCAATCTGCCTCAGGCAGGACGTTTAAGGGGTGATAATATCTTTTCTTTTACGTAATCAGTCTCATACTATAGAATCTATGTTGACCAGTTAGGGTTTCTAGTGACCATAATACTAGGTGACGACTCCTTGAACCAATCATTTCTAAAAAAAAAAAACAAGATGTCAGATATTTGTTCCTTTTTCCATCAAGAAATTTTTAATTGATCATCGCGAAGTTCGGGTGTAACAAAATGGTGACTTCACAGGGGAATTTAGGACTAAACTTTGCTTTTTGTCTACTTATTGCTAAAATGTTTGTCGTATTGTTCTTTTTTTATGTTTATTAATTTTTATTTTATTTATTAGTTTTTATTTTACTCTTTTTACTGTTTTAGAATGCGAAGTTATTCATGTTTATCATACATATGTGTATTAGATATGGATCTATGCCTTCACACATCACTCATCTCATTTTGTTTCGTGTATGGTATCAACTTTAAGATAAGTGGAGAAGTAACGGCACACCAATGACTTTAGCTTGGGTAGGACTCGCGAAACTATCCAACTCCCGTGTGATTGTTTGCTCGACAGTGATTGATATTTCAAACTAATATTACTCAGGGCCTCTATCTTCAAGTTCCATGTAAACCGCATCTCGACCTTTCAAATATAATGACTGAGCATGCAAAATACCCTTTGAGACTATATAACAAAACTACCCCGATGCATTTAATGGCTAGAACCTACCCTTTAGGTTGATCCCTACATAATTTCACTGAGATAAGCTTAACATGTAAGCATTCTTATTACAGGGCTTTCGGGTGACATAATAGTCGATATTCGTGAGATAACAACTGTTAAGTATGGACTCGAGTCTAAATCCTTGCAAATGACCGAGGGAGACTTTTTTAGACTAGATGTCAGTGAGATACCACTACTCGAAGACATTCAATGCATAATAAATGACACCAACTGATGGTTCTCGCTCACAAAGTATCAAATAGACGAGGTGGAATTTGCCATGAAATATGGAAGGATTTTGCATCTTCTGAAAGTGTCAGTGCTACCATCAGCCATAAAAAGCTCTGATCCATTTTTGGGATCCCGATTACCGTCTTTTCACATTTTGAAATATCTACAAGATGTCTACCGTTGAAGAATACAGTGTGTTGACTGAATTCCCTGAGGATGCCCCTAAAGTATACTTTCACTAGAGAATCGATGACACTATGGATGAGCTTGCCAACCTGTTGGAGATCCCTCAGTTAAACTCGTATAGAGAGAAAAATAAGTCTGGGATTTGACATGGAAACGATAAGAAGAGCTGTTGATTGCCAAGAAAGCTAATCTGGGTGCTAAAATAGTGAAATAGAGAATATTGGCCTTGGGAATATTTGGGTTAGTTTTGTGTCCTTCTACTACATGAATTATCAGTCTGGAAGCCGTTAATTTGTTTGTAGAGTATGAAAAGACCAAGATCAACCTGTTTGCTGCGAATTTGGTCGAAACCTTCCTATCTCTTAATCATTGCAAGAGAACTGGTAAAGGTTCAACGAGATGTTGTGTCCCATTACTGTTTATCTTATTGGTAAGCCATATAGAAACTGAGACACCGTTATTCAAAAAACTTTGGTTGTTCGATCAAAAGTCACTCGAACTGTTCATATCAAAGGAGTGGGAGAATTTTTCTAAAGATTATTGGAAGGTAAAATTGTAAAGATTTCCATTAAGCATTTTCAATTGGAGCGCTCCTTGGATGAGGAATACGACAAGCCTAATGAGTTGTGGGAAAAAGCCTTGGGTATGATTAATTGGAGTAATACGGTACGTCAGTTACGCACTCGCTCTAGTTGCAATTTGTTGGGGTCTAAAACGGAGACGTTGTGCAGTCGCTAGAAAGCATTAGGTAGGATTGGAAATCTTTGTTGCTAATAAAAAAAACGGAAAATAGAGCAAGAAATCCCACGGTTAGCAAAAAAAATATCCAAAATGGTGTTGTCGCGGGGTGCGTTGTGATGTCGTCGTAGGCGACGAGGTTTTATCGTGCCTCTTGATGAGGTGTGGTGTTGGAAAGTTTTTGGATTTAATCATAAAATTATGATTAATGTTCAGGAGTCGCCACCTAGTATTATGGTCACTAGGAATTTATGGTCTGTGAGAGTCTAGCTTAGGGACTGGTTGTGTAAAGGAAAGACGCATCACCCTAGTGCATCCTACCTAAGCTAAGCTGCATTGTTGTTTGATTGTTTTTCTACCCCAGGTTTTTATCTTTTGGACTCATCAACGGTTCAAGGTAGATCTCTCTTCATGAGAGAGTCACTACCTTATTGGGTTAAATCCTAACCGTTCTAAAGTCTGAACTTTAGCATCGTATTTTCTACACCTTGTATCTTTAATACAAGTTATTAAAGTCTACATTTAAACCCTAAAAAAATTGTAAAAGGATTTTTGATATTTTGGCCAAACTTTAATGGATAATCATAAACTAATTACGATATCCATTTTGCATTTTAAATCATGAGAAAGATGCAAAATTTGATTTTATGAAGATATGCTAGGAACAATTTTAGGATTTGACAATATGCATGAAAACAAAACTTTTTTTATTTTTTTTTAAATAGAAATTAATTTAAAAGTTTTGAGATTTGTTTTAAAATTTTTGAAAAACTTTTAGAAAATTTTCAGAGAAAACTAGGTATTAAGTAAAACTGGTAGAAAAACATGTAAGAAAATCACAATTTTTTTTAAAGGATTTTTGAAATTTTTTAAAGAAATGTATATAATATTATTATATTATATTAATTAAATAGTATTAAAATATATGGGCTGAGCCGACCCTAGGAAAGTTGGGCTGGGCTGATCTCCCCCCAACAGATCTTTTTTCCTTCTTTTTTAGGTTGGGTCGAGTCTGACCCATACAGTTGGGTTTGGCCAGAACTGGTCGGAGCCAACGTCCACTGCATGAACAGTGGACATGAGTTATAATTCACACCTACTGTTCATATGTGAACAATACGATGTGAATTATTCACTTCCACTGTTCACGTTGTGAATAGAGACAGTGAAAGAGGAGAAGAAGAAGAAGAAAGGGAATAAGAGAAAGCTACCTGGCGCGGTGGCGGTCTGATCGTAGAGGACGACGTGCGGCTGGTGGCGGTGTTGATGGAGAGTTTGGCCGCCGGAGCTGCTGCTACCGTGGTCGTGAAAATAAAAAGAAACAAAAACAGAGGGGAACATTGGTTAACCAGCCCTCCTTCATCATCATCTTCGTCTTCAAACAGAGGCTCTAGGTATGCTCTTGCCCTGCTTTTTGCAACTTTCAATTCTCAATACACAGTGCGAAGGTAATTATAATTACATTCGCACTATGCAGCATGCATGCATGAATAATTCACGCATGCATGCTGCTTTGCCGAGCCGGGTCACGGGTTTGGCTAGTGACCAGGCTGGGTCAACTGGGCTAGATCCAACCCAATTTAAAAAAAAAATAAAAGGTAAAAAAAATAGTTTTTCTTTCTTTTAATCCAAATTTCACATATTTATTTATTGACGCCAGAGTCAAGAATACCGTATTTTTTAGGTTACGCAATATTTACCAATGTCAAAATTGGAAATATTCATAAGCGAATATTCACTAACACCAGAGTTAGGAATATTATAGGAAGACCATAAAAGTGAAACAAAAACAAACCTGTAGCAATTTAAGACAAAGCCACCAATGCAGCTTGTCTCAAACAGGACGTTTAAGGGGTGATAATATCTTCTCTTTTACGTAATCAGTCTCATACCATAGAATCTTTGTTGACTAGTTAAGGTTCCTAGTGACCATAATACTAGGTGGTGACTCTTTGAATTAGACCTTTCCCCCAAAGAACAAAATGCCAGATATCTGTTCTTTTTTCCATCAAGAAATTTTTAATTGGTCACCGCGATGTCCGGGTGTGACATCGACGATATTTATTTCAAACCTCTCAATGTGATGTGTCTGCAACTTGCTGGAGCATCTATCTCTAAAGAAATGACCGATCTCCGTGAGTGCATCCTATATCCCTTTTGGCAATAAATCACGATAAGCCAATGAAATGAGTGTTTGCATAAACACATGACAGTCATGGCTCTTTATTCCATACAATCTGCATTCCTCCAAGATAACAAACCTTGATATGCTTGACACATGTCCATCGGGAAAACGCAGACTCTTAAGCCATTAGTAGATTAATAGTTGCACATTCTTCTCTAAGGCGAAGCTTGCTTTAGGCTTTGCAACCCATGACCTATCAAAAACCAACTGTATATTTTTATGGTGATAAAACAACGTTATATTCATTATAGTCTTAATGTTGTCCTTTGTCTTCCCCTTCACGTGCATGTCTGTGTTGAAAATGTTTTTAAACATGTTTTTTTTCTATGTGCATGATATCAAGGTTATGGCGAAAGAGATTGGTCTTCTAACAAGGAAGTTCCTAGAAAATGCTTCGCTTTACCCAGTTGTGGGTCAAACCAAAACTAAGAAACTTCTACTGACAGGATTGGAAACCAAATACAATGTCACCGTACTCTAACACCACGTCATGCAATTCTTCACCGGAAAGACGTGGGGGTGTAACATCATTTTCAACTCTGCTAAGAAAAAAATCTTTTTTGTTGTTTCTGTACCTATGATCTGTTGGCAAGAATCATCGATGGTAGTAAAAAAAGATGTTTTAGCCCTATTTGTTAACGTGAATGCCTTGTTGTTTTCCATGCAATATGGACATGTTAGTTTTCCATGCGTGCTCCAACCAGAAACCATTTCATAAGTTGGAAAATCATTGATAGTCCATATCAAAGCTGCCTTCATAAGAAAATTTGCTTTCTCGATACATCATAAGTCAAAGCCCCGGAGGACCACAACTGCATCAACTCATCAATCAACGGTCAAAGATAAACATCTATATTCTGGCCTGGACTATTAGGACCGGGTATGACCATAGATAAAAACATGAACTCTGGCCTCATACACATCCCTAATGGAGCAGCAAATGACCCGAATGGATTGAATCTGTTTATACACAACTCAAGATGCACATTATTTGCTTGAGCTGAAAAGTAAGGATGCACACTGTTAAAGTGTTTCCATGCTTCACCGTTAGAAGGATGCACCATCACTCCATCCACTGCATCATGTGATTGGTGCCATGTCATGTGCTCAATAGTCTTTGATGACATGAATAACCTCTGCAGTCTAGGTGTGATTAAGAAGTATCTAAGTTTTTTATAGGCTACAAAAGTCTTTCCCATGCCAGTTCTGGGTTTGTAACGGGAATGCTCACATGTCATGCACTCGGTCATCTCAGCATTTTCAAGGTAGTACAACATGCAGAAGTTTGGATACATGTTGATTTTCTGGTATCCTAAACCAAGGGGTTTCATCATGAATTTAGCAGTATAAAAATTCTTTTTTAACCTGTTCCCTTGAGGTAAAATGCTTCTCGTCCATTAGACAATTCTGTCATAACCGGCCTCACTCAACCTATAATCCGACTTGATGATAAACACCTGTGCAACGATCGATAATTTACTGTGATTTGTTCAGCCATCCCATAGTAGTTCATCATAATTTTTTTAGGTTCTTCTCCTACGATTGAACATTGACTGGCATTACCTTGATTCATTCTCATTGCATCCATAACCATATTCATATAAGGATTATTGTTGTCATTCACAATTCCATAAACGTTGCTAGCACTAGAAGTTTACTCAACCATCCTTTCTACCATGCTCTTATTATGAACAAATAGTTCTTTGTGTGCATACTAACACAGGTAATCCTCCATAAACCTTTTTTTTGTAGAAGATACATCGTTACAATATATGGATGAAGAAACTTTTTATTTTTACACCTTCTGCATGGACACCTAATACCGCCTCCACTAATATTTCTCATAATAGATGTTGTGAAATTAAAAAAACTTTGAACCCCATTACAATAATTCATCCTCCGCAATCCTTAAGATGAATCTTGACACATCCATAAATGATTATCCATGACTTCTATCAAACCTTTATAAAATAATGATGACAAGGTTATACTTAGATTAACCTTCATCAAAGTCATTAATATTATTCAAAAGCTTATGATGATATAGGAGTTGAATTATATATTCTTTGAATCTTATTTTTTTTAATTAAACCATTTTTAATAAAATTATGAATCAAGTGATACAATATTATTTATGTAAAGAATAAAGAATAATTAAGAATTTAAATATGATATGGTACGTGAAAATAAAATTTATAAAATATATTATGTTTTGTTTTTAAAGAAATATCATGTTTAGATATCACTCCTAGGATAGACTTTCTAAATTCAGTCTCAATCAAATTGATACCAAATTAAAAAAAAAAATTTGCTATAAACACTATATAAAATTCTAGTTGAGTATTGTTTATAGTACGGGATTTATTAATATTTTCTTCAAACATAATAAAAACTACATGAATAAATATAATTATAAAGACAACGATAACATAAAAACGAGATTATTTTAATATAGTTTATTTACTGAACAACTTATTATTAAATAACTCAAATCCTCTAAAATGGCAGGATATATATAACAGAGAGAGAGAGAGAGAGAGAGAGAGATTTCACTGCGATGGTGCGATAATCTATCGCGTCCTTCCCATGATCGAACGAAATAGAGCACAGGCCTTGATGATCGACCATATGATATAAACTTGTTGGGATATATTATATAGTTTGTACGAGAAAACTATTAAATGATTCAAAATCGAAGCTCTAATTATTGATAAGATGTGCGTAGAAAGAAATGCCAGACCAGACCGATAGACCTTTGAAAGATCTATATATATATCTCATAAAATAATTGAAAACCTTATTATTTTCTTTCTTGTACAGATATTGTGCGAAACAAGGGAGAGAACGCTCGATGATCTCTGCAGCCCCACTTGAAGCAGAAAGGTTTGACTTTTCTTTCTTTCAATATATGGTGCCTGGACCCCTCAAAGAACATTAGCACTTATTCAAGAAAAAACAAAGAAAGTTGTGAGACAAGAGAGCTTCTTTCTTTCAATATATGGTGCGTGGACCCTTGAAAAAACATTAGCACTTATTCAAGAAAAACAAAGAAAGTTGTGAGAAAAGAGAGACTATAATTCTTGTAAGAAAAGTTACGATACAGTGTTTCTTTATATTGTTTTTTTCCTTGATTATATGATTTTTTTCTTTTTTTTTTTTTAATTAAACCCAATAGATCCCATAATCTAGGTCGCTGGGGAGCGAGGTCGATCCAATCTGTCATTGTCTTAATATTTTTTTAAAAAATTATCATTTTGAAGTTTTTTAAAAAGCTAAGTCATGTTTTTATTGATCATAAAGGTTGCACTTGGACTTATAAAATCGATCAATTTAAGTCGAGCTATCTCTCATATTATTTAATTAAAAACTTGAGTTAGGTAAGAAGTTGAGTCAGGAGGTTTTAAAATTAACTCACTTTGTCAAGTTTAATAACTTTGTTAAAAAATTCTTTGTGCTCTTAATATTTTTTTATATTTAAAAAAAAATGGTTGAATCCACGGTGGAGCGCGAACCAATATTCTAGTGAATATAGCTTTAAGAGGTTGATTTAATATATCATTAGTTTATAATTCAACTTGACTTGAGTTTTATTTTAAATTGAATTGAAAATTAATTTAATTAAACTTAGTTGTCACTAATTAATCTTGAATAAGACTAGACTAATCGATTTCAAAGATTTTTTAAAAGAATTTTTATCTAAAATAATATTTTATTATTATGAGAAACCAAAATAATATTTTTTTTATTTAAAAAAAACCAAACAAAATTAAATTTCGCCCACTAAACTTATGACTTGAGCTTAAACTAGTTAGATGTCAAATAAAATAATATTGTCTTGAATTTCACCCGGCAAACTTATGACTTGAGCTTTAAACTAGTTAGATCTCAAACTAAGTCTAGTATCGATGATTTAATACATTCGAAAGCATACAGATTGAATCATAAATAAATAAATAAATAATTGATTGAATATGAAAGCTTGGACTGTCCATCTCATCGGTATATAAATATATTGGGGTTTTCTCTTTCTTTCTTTCTCTGTTTGAGATTGGAAAAGTAGGGCTTTATCGTCTCCGTTTTCAACATCACATGAATATTGAGGTGGTCCATGATCGTCCCTTTTGTTCGGTGATTTTGTACGGCTAATTTTATTAAATATCTTCTTTCAAAATGAAGATGATGCATGGTTTTGTAAGAGAAAGCTTGTAGATAATAATTAAAAAACAAAATAAAAAAGAGATATAATTAAGGTAGGCAAAAGATGAATATATCATCAGATATTAATCAAAGATTAAAAAA
>Ga0307515_10018261_pt1 | contig 12716 bp, 14 predicted proteins | sample 17_EM_MG_FD_194513 | JGI IMG/M metagenome (GOLD analysis project Ga0307515, IMG submission 194513) | Populus trichocarpa ectomycorrhiza microbial communities from riparian zone in the Pacific Northwest, United States - 17_EM | ecosystem: Host-associated > Plants > Roots > Unclassified | place... | reverse complement strand
AATTCAAAAACCTTTGTAAATAAATTTAATCAAACTAGCTAGTTCTAGGCAGTGCCTTCAGACTCGACAAGGTTAATCTATGACCTAAATAATTTAGAATCTATATCAAGTTGAATTTTAATAAAAATAAAAAAAAATAACTAATTTGATGAGACATCAAAAATTTTATTATTTTTATTTTTTATAAAATAAAAAATTTTAAGTTAATTTAAATTAATCCAAGCCAATCCATTTAATCCATAATTAAAATTTGCCTCCATATATTTTCAAATTAGATTTAAAAAATATGTTTCTTAATCCAAAAACACAAGAATAAATGAATCTTATCCTTGTAACATAATCTAACCCTTTAGGACAATGTTTTCCACTTCGACCTCAGTTACTGTACTGTAACCGTTTGTGTCGACTAATAGTCTGTCTATGTAAGGCCCCAAAAAAAGAAACAGAACCGTCGGATTTCACACAAACAAAATCAAGCACACATTTTCCTCTCTCGTAAATCAAATCCCATAAAAAATCAATAATCCAAAAGCAAAATTGGTGGCTAAAAACAAGTAAAACGTGAACCCTTTTAGTAGATAGAAAGCAATCACTTTCTTGTGTTTTGTGGGGTTTATAAAGGGAGGAAAAATAGGAGTCTGCGTGTCAAAACGCGCTGCTGCAGCAGCACGGGAGGAGGTAGTGGTGAAGAAATTCTCTCCACCACCACAATCTCCGGTAGCGGCAGCAGCAGCAGCAACAAAGAGACATTCAGGGCTGTTGAGTTCGAAATCGGGACATTTAGTGGGTGATTCGAATAGGATGAAGGGACTTTTCAAGTCAAAGCCGAGAACTCCTGTCGATGTTGTTAGACAGACTCGCGATCTGTTAATCTATGTTGATCGGAGTTCATCTTCTTTGTCTGATTCAAAACGAGAAGAGAAGGTTGGCATTATCTTTATTCATTCCTGTATAATTTTATGTGTTTGTGTTTGTTTTTTTTGTTTTTTCTCTGAATTGGGTGGGTTTTGATTGATCTGAGATTGTTTTGGGATCAGGGTTGTTTTTATTTTTCTGTTTTGGATGCGAAAGTTTGAAACTTTGTGAAAAAAGTGAGGGTGTTTAAGGGATGGTTTTTGATGGAAGATTTGATTTTAGATTAGGATATGTTATGATATGCTTTGATATGCTGTGATCTTTACCTAAATAAGTGCTTATTTGATTGCGATGGGGTTCTTTTGCTGATCAAGTTTAACTTCAGTGTGGCTGGGTGTGTGTGTTATGAGAGGATTTTGATTTGATGGCAGTGAGTTGAGTTTAAAGATTTTAACTTGTTAGTGGCTTTATCTGTCGAGGGATTCAAAGTGGAAACTTTGATTGTAGGTTTGAGAATGAGGTCTGATCTATGGTGCTATATTTGTCATTGATTTGTTTCAACTTGTTTGTTCACGGTAGAAGAATAGCCCTACTGAGTTTTGGTGAGTGTAGGTATAAGAGTGTGATGAACATGCATCAGGTTCGTCATATAATTTCTTGCTTGTGTTTCTTGTTTTGGCAAGTTATTATCTTTAGTAGGGCTACTGGGACATTTGAGCTTCTGTCAAGCATTTTATTTGTGGAATCTGATATTTACAGTTATATATTCTAACACAGATGGCAGAATTAGCTAAAAATACCAGGGAGTTAAAGTCAATTCTTTATGGAAATAGTGAATCTGAACCAGTGTCAGAAGCGTGTGCACAATTGACTCAGGAGTTCTTCAGAGAGAACACACTTCGTCTTTTGATCATCTGTCTTCCAAAATTGAACTTAGAGGTAAGCACTCACAGGATTATTGTTGAGAGCTATGTAGATTGTTATCTTGAATTAGCTATCAGATTTATGAGGTGATACTGTTCTTTTTCCTTGTTCTTTCATAATGGTTTGGTTTAGTGACACTTGTGCTTTATGCTTGCCTGGGTGAACCTGTTGGATTAAATTCCCAACTGGACGGAATTTACCCTTAACTGCCAGTGTCTCCCTTTTTTGTCATTTAGCATGAAAATGTTTCCTTTTGCAGACCCGAAAAGATGCCACTCAGGTTGTTGCAAATCTACAAAGGCAACAAGTTAATTCAAGATTGATTGCATCAGACTACTTGGAGAAAAATACAGATCTTTTAGATATTTTGATAGCAGGGTAAGCCATTAACCCTGGAGAGTGTTGGGGGTTTCGATTACAATGATTCCATTCAATAGTTCATCAAATATTATTGAGATGGTTCATGGGTTAAATTTTTAACTTGCTGCATAGTTTCTGAAATCTTATGGATAGCTATTGGTATCTTAATTATCACATCCCATTTAGTTTGAGCATCGATTATCTGTATAAAGATTCCATTAATGATCTGTTTGACGAGTGATGCCTTTCTTCTAGATGTGATCTGTTTGACAAGTAATGCCTTTCTTCTAGATGTATGTCTGTAAGTTGTATTTAGCTGTTCTGATTTTTATTTTTGAAATATCTATAATGCAAGAGGATGTTGCTGTTTACAGAATCTTTAAATGATTGTCTTGTACACTATACTACTTGGCATCTTCTAACTCTTGTGTTTTGCTTCTTTAGTTATGAAAACACAGACATGGCTTTGCACTATGGTGTAATGTTGAAGGAGTGCATCCGTCACCAGAGTGTTGCAAGGTAAGCAGAATCAACTGGGTGGTTTAATCTATATCCGACTATCAATATCATCTCTAATTGAGAGAGTAATCTTTTCCTGAAAGTCCTAAAAAATTGTTTGTCTGTTTAGACTTTGTATACTAAAAATTATGATCCATTTATCTTTACATAAACATGTCAAAGTGTATTGTGAAGTCAACATCTAGAACACTCATTTTAATTTGTTGATCTGGAACTGCTTTTATCAACTATCAGCTTCCATCTTCTTCTTCTTTTTTAATTTTTTCAATGGTGTTTTGCCAATGTTTTATGCACTCATTTATCTGGTTTGATGGAAGATATGTCCTGGAATCACCACACGTGAAGAAATTCTTTGATTATATACAACTTCCAAATTTCGACATTTCTGCAGATGCTGCTGCAACTTTCAAGGTTAAGTATGATTGACTCAGATATAATAATTAACTTCTTTTGATCCCTCTTTCCTCCCTCCTTTTCTATTTGAATTTTTTTTTCTTCATACAATGCAGTCTTTTTTTTTTGTCATCCACTGTCAAAGGTTAACACTAAGTGACTTTAAAATTCTGCTTGTTGCATTAGAGAATTTGTGAGAGTATCTTCTGTACTGCCATGCTACAATGTTGGACATGTTCATTATTGTACTGCATCATTGCATGCAACTATTCTCAAATGATTGAAGTGTATTCAGCTTTTGCAACTTCTGACAGCCCCAGATTTTTACGCCTTACATTTGTATTTGATAGGGTCGGCAATTTTATTTCACTTAAAAAAACCCCAAACTTCAATTTAAATGCTCTGGCAAATTGTTATTTGGGAAATTTTATGTCTTCATTGCATGTTTATGAAGTTATTAAGTTTCAGTCTTATACTTGCTATTAGGGGTAGTGTCAATCTGAGGCATTTGTATTGTTTTGTTGCAGGAACTCTTGACAAGACATAAATCTACAGTAGCTGAATTTCTTTCTAAAAACTATGACTGGGTAAGTTCTGTTGTCACTTTTGTTTAGATGGATACTTGTATAGATATATACGTGTCTGTGTTATACATTTCCTTAGTTATGTCCACACACACAATGTGGATAACAGGGCATGTCCAATCCTCTTTTAAAGAATTTGGAGGGAGACAAGTATTCTAGTTGGAAAACTTGTGGCTGAGAAAGATGATGTGCTGATTTATTTATCTAGTGATGCATTAATATCAAGATATTGTGGCTGTGCAATGATGGAGACATAAAGTAGAATCTAAACCCCAATTCAAACCCTATAAAATCACTGTGTGAAGGTTTTAACTTCTAATGGTTTTGTCGAAAACCCAAATTCAAAACTTATATACGAATATATACATATGTGCTTATATATTTCATCAGTAATGCACACACAGACACTGGATAATAGGGCATGTCTAATCCTCCCAGTCTTAAAAGAGTTTGAAGGCAGACAAAAGTGTTGCGGGAAAGCCTGCTGCTGGTGAGATTAGAAAAGGATGATTTGCCTAAAGCAGACGTAAAGCAGAATCTATTACTTTGTTCTCTGATGAATTTAGTGGCTTTATCTCCCTTTTTTGTAGTATCCTTTTTAAAACTGCATGTTTGTAGTTACATATCTATGACAAACACATGGATTGTAACATTTGAAATATGTGTGTCTATATTTCCTGTTGTTGCCATCCTTGAAATTATTGGTTAGAGCCTAACAACTGTGTACCTTATTCTGGATTTCAGTTCTTTGCCGAATTTAATTCGAAGCTGCTAGAGTCCACCAATTACATTACAAGACGACAATCTATCAAGGTAGGGGAAACATTTGATATATTCTTAGATCAGTCAATGAAGCTATCCTCTAGGCATCTGAACCTTGGGAAATGCCTTCATTATATTCTGCTTCATTGTTACTATTGATAATTGTACTGTTTATTGAAAAGGCTTCTTTAATTGTGACAGCTGTTGGGAGATATGTTATTGGATCGCTCTAATGCAGTCGTGATGACGAGATACGTGAGCTCGAGGGATAACTTGAGGATTCTTATGAATCTTCTCAGGGTATGATCCCTTTTAGATTGCTTGGTATCATACCATGTTGTCAGATTGTTAGGAAATTACTGATGTACCATTCTGGCATTTGTGATGTCTGCTGGATAGATTACTAGTACACACCAATCTCATACATGATTGGACTCAACTTATATGTGATGAATCCTCCTTTGCAGGAATCAAGTAAGAGCATCCAGACAGAAGCCTTTCATGTTTTCAAGGTACAATTTAAAGAAAGAAATTGTGAATGTTTCCTCTTTGATTCTTTAACTTCATGTGCTTTTTTATTTCCTCTCTTATTGATTTTCCCCCCCTGTACTGCAGCTTTTTGTTGCAAACCAAAATAAACCTCCCGACATAGTTAGTATACTTGTTGCAAATAGAAGCAAGCTTCTTCGTTTGTTAGCTGATTTCAAGATAGATAAAGGTATAAAAACGTAATACATGTCTAGTGAAATTATGCTGGCTTCAGCACTGTATTGACATTTTTTTTTTTTTTTGCAGAGGATGAACAATTTGAGGCAGACAAAGCTCAAATTGTGAAAGAAATAGCTGCCCTTGAACCTAGAGAGTAGCCATGAGTGTGCCTGGTTTCTTGTAATCATTTTACATAATTTACAGCTATCATACCCTGATGACAATATCAGTATCCAACGAATATATGTTAAAACTGTATATTCTTGTGCGAAGGGAAGAGATAAATAAAAAGACATGAATTGAGTTCAATCCAATACTTGGCTTTGAAGATTGTTTTAATGGGTGGCAAAAGAACCCTGTAAGAGAAGGAGTTCATGTTTTATCAACCTCTTAGCTTCACCATCTGTTCATCCCTCCCCCTTCTCTTGTAGACAAAAGTCACAAGGACAGCAACAACACAAAAAAGAATTGTGGAAATGAACTTTAAACTTGCAATTTATTTATTTCAAAATAGAACTAATGAAGTCTGAGGTTTACAAGACCACCTATATGTATGCCAGAAAACAACAGTTTGAAATTTGAAAGCACAAAGGAAATTGAAACAAATAGTAACATTTGGGCTTGATTTCTAATTTTGGGATATTCAACGGTTCAACATGCAATATGGTGGCTTTCTATTAGAACATTACTGGTAGAATTACTTGAAATTTTTTTTGTTTTAAGCTGCTAATTTAGTTTGGCACGATTATACCTTTTCTTGTACCTGGATTTATTTTATTGGTCAATAAAAATATTTGTTATACTATTAATATAGTTTATTTTAGTCAGATTTCTATCTAGTTGTGTTAGATTCTCATTTCAGAACCTTTAATTTTTAGGTGGACTGCATCATCTTTGTAACAACTTATGGTTCCTACTGTATTTTTATGCATTTAGAAGATCTCACCACTTCTATGCTAACCATTAACCAAACTTAACTTAGGGTATCTTTGCTAATGGAGATAGAAGTATTTTCACTGTGGGAGTTAATAGCTATAGATGTCTGTGGTCAGACTCAAACCTAATCTCATGGAAGGAGAGTAAGCAGCTAGCAAATGTTCATGTGCTAAAGGATGCTAAAAAAGCACATCGCTATGCTATTTCCACCCTCAAGATTATCATGGTGGCAGTGGTGGTCAAGGACAGAGCTAGAAATTTTGGGGAATTAGAGAAAAGTTTAGGAGGACCAAAATTTAAATTTTTTTATTTTTAAGACTAAAAATCTAATTTATTGAAGAAGGGAGGCTAGGGAAAAAATATTTTCTTGCGAAGGCCTCTGTCCTTGCAGCCCCCTAGTGGTGGTGACTGGAGATGGTACAAGGTACATGAACCTTCCACAATTATGGGTTTTCATAATTATGATTGACATCGGAGTCACCGGTGAACGTCACCAAACACTGCAAGCACAAGCATATTCCAAGCATCTACTTCCATTCAAAAGCAGAATGTTCTCTGCTTTGACTGTTAGTCTGTTACTAGCACTCTTCGTTGTCATAAAAAGGAGATGCAAAAAAGAGTATAAGACAATGGGGTGTTTTCATTTTGGAAAATCTACGACTACACCCTCCAATTATTGTGTAGGTTTCAATTTGGTCCTTCTCCTTCTAATCTCATCAATATTGAAATTGTGCAATCCCTCTTCCTCATTAATTGGATGTTAATTTTCCCATAAATTGCCTGCAAAAATCAAGTTTTCCAATTCATATCAAAATTCCTCATTCTTAACCTTCCAATTTAATTGCCTTAATTTATGCTTAGCAAGTGACACCAAATTAACTATCATTCATGTTTATTATGTGACTTCGAAAATTTCTATCATTTAACATACAACTATTTTTTTAATAATGAAATTAAATCATAAATGTTTGTGAATATAATTAGAAGGTTAAAATGGATTAAATTAGAAGTAAATTAATACACAAATTAGCATCTAATTTAACAAAACAAATCACCATCCAATTAACAAAAAAAAAAAACAATTTGGATAAGTTAGGGTATCATCGCTACAATCACAAAAAGAAGAACCAGACCGATACCTATCCAAGAAATGAAGAGTATATTAATAGTTTGCCCATAAATAAAAGGGTTGAAAAGACTCAAGAGAAATCATTGAAGGACTTAGTTTATTTTTCACCTGGACTTTGCTGCAAGAAGCATTGTTTTAAAATGGGATTGGCCCGGGTTGATTCAAGACTGTACTGACTCAGGTTTAGAGCTGCTAAAGTTGAAAAAAAAACTTATTTGATCTAGTTAAAAACTCAATTAATCTAATAACCCGGTTAATCTAGGCCCGACTCATTCAAAAATCAGTAGGTTGATCGAGACCTTACTAACTCAAGTCTAGACCTGTTCAAGTTGAAAAAAAATAGAAAAAGATAAAAACTCGTTTTGTTGACCCTTGTAATTCAATAAACTCGAGTCAAACCAATTCAAAACTCAATCATCAACCCGTTAACCTTTTCTTTTTCAAAAAAACCAGGTTTTTTTTTTTAATTCATAACCCAAGTGTTATCCCCCGATTAACAGGTTTTAAAACTATGGCAACAAGGACGCTACTACACTGGAAATCCAATCAAAGCAGAAAAAGAAAGGCAGATTCCTCACCATAAAACGTGCTATATAAAAAGAGAAAAAAAAAAAAACAGAAACCAAACGGTCCTTTCTGTGGCTGGCTGCTGCTTCCTTATGTACGTAAAAAGACACATAGCCTTTCATCATTTTCATCATTATCACCACACTAATTGACCTCCCTCTGCCATTCTCTTCTTTGTGCATACAAATTTATAAACATGGCACAAAATGGTAGGACCCCATTAATCTTTTATCACTTTCTTTCTCATGTATTTGATTCGCTTTCAATATGGGATCTTGATGATCTTGCATGTTGATTTTTATTTGTTTCTATTTGGATGTTTCAGATTCTGTTTCAGAGTTCTTGGAAACTGCTGTTGAGGCAGCAAAGAAAGCTGGAGAGGTGAATTGTAAATTTTAGATTTTTTTTTGGTCCCTCCTATTTAGTCTCATTTACATTTCTCGTCTGATTTGTAGATTATCCGTGAAGGATTTTACCAGACGAAGCATGTGGAGCATAAAGGCCAGGTACCCATCTTGCTTTTTTTGGATTCTTTTTTTCTTTCCTTGTTGATCTTGAATGTAGAATGAGTTTGTGCAGTACTGTGCTTAGCAATTCTTTTTTTCTAAAGAAAGGAAATGTGTTGATCAAATGCTGCTAAATATTCTTGAATTCATATCAGTGATTGATTATATCTAACTGGCAATTGAATCTAGCATGCAAAGGGGAGCTTTAAAATCCCAGTTTGTAAAGCTAATGGAAATAAAGTCTTAATCTTGGCACTGGGGTAAACGAGTTTTGTAACAATTTCTAACATGCCAGGGGAGCTTTAAAATGGCAATTAAATTTAGTGTCCAGGTTTGTAAAGCATGCAGTTGAATTCGGCATGCCGGTTTATAAAACTTATGGCAACAAAGTTTTGATCTTTGCGTTGAGGTCATCGAGTTGGTAAGGAAATCAGCCATTGTTGATGCTGCTCCTTCGATTTTCTATAGCTAGCATATTTTCTTGAACATGTAGCAACAGTACTATGGAAATAGAGGAGAAATTTAGCACTTGAAAGTTTCCTACTCATTTGTGTTAATTTAGCCAGGATAAAAATTTTGTGATGAAACAAACTTGACTATATCATGTAATTACTGACAATTGCTTGTTTTATTTCTAAATTGCAGGTGGATTTAGTTACAGAGACTGACAAGGCTTGTGAAGCTCTCATTTTTAATCATCTCAAGCAACAGTATCCCTCACATAAGGTTAACTCATTTTTTCTACTTACCGCTCCCTGTAGCTAATGAATTCATGGAATATAGTTCTCTGTGGGTATATTGTCTCCTCACAAATGGCTGTGTTACTCTCGTAAAAATTTTCTTTTACTTTTGTTTCTTAGCTCATTGGGGAAGAAACTACTGCTGCCTATGGTGCTACAGAACTGACTGATGAACCAACTTGGATTGTTGATCCTCTTGATGGAACAACCAACTTTGTCCATGGGTAAATCTTGTTTTCTAATGTTGTTTGGTGAAGGCAATTTCTTCTTGTTTTTATACATGTACATCACTTCATATTGCAACATGTTTGGATGTAGGTTCCCCTTTGTGTGTATCTCTATTGGTCTCACGATTGGAAAAGTTCCCACAGTAGGTGTTGTTTACAACCCAATAATGGATGAGGTGAGATTTCGTGGTTCACATGTTAGCTCAGGTGGCCAGATACCATTTAGAACTTTGAATGATTAGAAATTTTATGTAGAACATGCAGAGTTGACCTACTTTGATATAGCTTGGTGATCTCCTACATGTAAAGCCTTATGTGAGTGCACCTTTCTGCATGAAACGAACACCAACCTCTAGTTTTCAGCTTTATGGTCTTTTACTTGGATAAATGTCTGCTTTGTGATGTTGAGCCTGTCAATATTCTAATATTGGGGGAAAATGTATCTGGATATCTTAAGCAGTTTGCCTATCAAATTTGTATCTGCCTTCATTTAGACGTTTTGCTTTCATTTCAGATATGCAGTCATATATTGGCCTACTTAACATCAAAGTTACTATAAGATTGATATGTCAAAATGTTTTAGAACTTGAAATGTGTCCCAATAATTGCTAAAAATTTCTGATTTATAAATGCAGCTTTTCACAGGCATCCATGGAAAAGGTGCTTTTCTGAATGGAAAACCCATAAAAGGTGTGTCTCTGGGTTGACTATTATCAATCTTCAGATTCTGATACTTTGTTTTTTGCTAATCTTTCCATGATACTCAAGCAACTGCATACTCATGTTTCAATGGCAGTATCATCTCAAAGTGAGCTTGTGAAATCTCTTCTTGCAACAGAGGTATGCTTTTCAGTACTGTCTTTATCAGCCCAAAGTTGTAATTAGAGTCACTGAGAGTTCCTTAAAAAACACAAGGGAACTTGAAGTCAAATTTAATAAATTGATGACAATGACTAGCTGAAAGGATTCAGGTAGCATAAACCAAAATGAGAAGTTGGAATTGTATTTTAAACCAGGGATCAAATCATACCTCCTGATCTTATATTCTTTGTAATGATTTGATCTTACAAAGTATACATTACAAATTGGTTTCTTGTTGGATTTGTTTCTTAAGGCTTCTGGTAGTGCCTTGCAACGCAATGGATTTCAGCTTTGACCCCAGATGGTGTTGGACATCTTCTATGTCCAAAACTTAGGCTGGTCTTCTTTTACCCATAAATCGATTTTTCCGGCATGCTACTTAACCCCTTCCTATTATGTTGTAATATTGATCTTAGTCACTAGGAATCTGGCTCCCTGTATCTGAGAAATGCAGATCAATGGTTTCTGAAAGTAATTAGATTTTACCATGTTGCACTTTCTAAAAAATACATTATAAAGGAGTGCTTCAAGTTCATTCCTGGTGTGCTTCATATGGAATCTTGTTAAAGCTCTGTTCTGCTTCAATTCTACTTCTTTATGTTTCATTTCAAATCATGTTGAAAACTGATCAAATTAAATTCTGGTGACATCAGGCTGGAACAAAACGTGACAAGTCCACTGTAGATGCCACTACTGGCAAAATTAACAGCTTACTTTTCAAGGTATGACCAGAATCTGTCATGGAAACCATGTGCTTTGGTGAAATGTGTTGGTGTACATAAAACATATCTGATTCTCTTGTTATCAGGTGAGATCCCTTAGAATGAGTGGCTCCTGTGCTTTGAATCTATGCGGAATTGCCTGTGGAAGGATTGATTTGTTTTATGAAACTGGATATGGAGGCCCATGGTACGCATTTGTGATTGATTTCAGCAAGTTTTGGCAGGATGCATAAATGATATAATTTACTCTTGAACTCAGGGATGTAGCAGGTGGTGCTGTGATTGTCAAAGAAGCTGGAGGACTTGTTTATGATCCGTGAGTGATGCACATTATTTATCTTTTCTTCCTCAACTTGACTGGGGGGATATAAGATGAGTAGGGAATAGCCCCGTGACACTATTCTTTAAAATGCAAGAACAGTGTTTATCAAAGGTCAAATTGCCTCGGTCATTGTCTAGTGACACCCACAAATCTGTCATTTATGCATGCATCAAGTCCATGATTTTAAAAATAAAAATATGCTCAGATTTTTTTGAGAATATAATGTCTTTATTAAAATTTTCATGTTTGTTGTTTTGCATCAGATCTGGTAAAGATTTTGACATCACTTCTCAGAGAGTTGCAGCTTCAAACCCTCTCCTGAAGGATGCATTTGTTGAGGTTTTGCAGCAGTCGGAATGAGAAAGCAACTATTATAATCAAGGAAATCACATATTAGTTGTTCAAGACAATCTAGTTTCCCTTCTTATTGTCAGCATCTAACGATGAGCGGTCATCGATATTATTCACCATTAAAGTTCAATCATTGCCAGCTGAGAGTCTTCCAATTGCTTTGTGGTTTTTAAACAGTGCCAACTTATATGTAGACTCCAATTGAAATGACAAGTACCATTGTTGGTCATTCAAAACTACCATGTTAGACAATGTTATTCTTCACTTTTCATTGAGCAGAAAGCATGCCTGGTTGATCCATGGGCTGTCTTATTTTTGTCTCTCCCAGTATTACCTGAACCTCTTAGCTTGATTCTCTAACAAACAGAACAGGATACCGAATGAGAGTTTTGGGTCTTCCCCAATTGATGAAAGTGTTTCACAGCAATAAATATTTAATAGCAGCGAAGGCAATGACTATGGTTGACATGCAGAAAAATATAGGCAAGGAATTCCTGATTGAATCTGTGGAGTACTTGCTGGTTTCATGGGGATATCAAATATCAAACGTTCAGGCAGTTTGATCTTCTTTCCTTCGCTACATGTGAAAACTAATGAGGAAATTGGACATCAAGAAATGTGTAGCAAAGAATTGAGATGAAAACCATCAAGGAAACAAGGGGGAAAACGGAAATATATAATAAATAAACAGAGATAGGCAAATACATGTGATCTCAAGGACCATGTTCACGCAGAAACCTCCTAAAGACTAACCAGTGAAAGAATCACTTCTAACCCTAACCTCCCTCTGCATATGGGGCCTCCATAAATATACATGAGGGTGCACAAACTCTGCAAAAGCAAAGGATGAAAGAGGGAAAAACAAACAGAAATTCACAACTGATATCCCATAGTTTAATTTACACCCCTTGGTGTGGTCTACCACCATACCCGTTAGCCCCATTTGATCCATTGGTGAAATGAGGCATCTTTCCAGCAGTCTCTGAACTTTTCCTTTTCACCACAACATACCATGTATAACCTTCCAGCCAGACAGCGTTTAAGGCCAAAGCAACAATGACACCAATGTATGCATTCTTCCACTTCTCATCAGGGTTCAAAATGTTGAATCCTTTGAATATGTTGATGATGCTAAGGATGATAACAGTGTATCCAACTATATGGTGGTAGATGTTCCAGTAAAATCTGTACTTGTGATCAGCTTTTGGCCTTAGAAGCAAAGCAAACACCTAAAATCCAAACCACAAACC
>Ga0307515_10018260_pt1 | contig 12716 bp, 10 predicted proteins | sample 17_EM_MG_FD_194513 | JGI IMG/M metagenome (GOLD analysis project Ga0307515, IMG submission 194513) | Populus trichocarpa ectomycorrhiza microbial communities from riparian zone in the Pacific Northwest, United States - 17_EM | ecosystem: Host-associated > Plants > Roots > Unclassified | place... | reverse complement strand
TTTAATAATTTCACACACACACACACACACTTCAAATTTATATACTAGTTAATTTGTTTTCTATTCAATAATAAATAATTGTTAAATAATAAATATTCATATGAATAAATAATTTTATCTCTTAATATCAGAGATGATAATTTAATTCGAACTTGATGGATACCGACACAAACATGTCAATATTTCTTTTATGGTTATCTTATCTAATAGATAATGGATAAGGTATAGATATAATTAAAACCGAGCCGGAACCTACCCAAACTTAACATGAAATGTGTGTATTAACTTGGATGGATTCATATTGGCTTTTCTAACCTTTTTTTGTTTGCATTTGTTTTACTTTTACATATTATTGAAATTATACGGACTTATTAACTCGGGTCAAGTCAATAACCCGAGTTTCAACTTTTTTAAAAATATTTGCATTGCCTCGACTTTTATATACAATAAAAAAAATATGTAAACCCGTCATGTAGTGCGGGCCACCCATATAATAAACTTTCATGAAATTGATTTGATTATATGAAAATGAGGTGGCTTTTGTCTTAAAAAGCCAATGAAAAATTGGAGAGATTGTAGGAAAAAGTGAATCTTTTAATGAGATTTCTCCCTGTTACAGTTAGATTGTAGATTTTACATACTAACCTGGATGAATTCAAGTTGGTTTTATTAATTTTTTTTCTTTATATTTTGATTTTATTTTTTAATATTGTTAAAATTATATATATTTATTAATTTCACTTAAGAGGGTGCTTGGTAGTGTGGTAGCGATTACTTTTCAAATAACTTTTTGTGCCGAAATGCATGCCAATGATTTTTTTTATTTTTTAAAAATCATTTTTGACATCAGCACATCAAAACGATCCAAAACGTACAAACCATATTAAATTTTAGCAAAAAAAAAATTTTGAATTTTTTAGAAACACGGTACAATAAACATGTTCTAAGTTAATAACCCGGGTTTTATTATTTTTTATTTATAATAAAAAAATTTATGTTGGCCCGCATCCATGTAGTAAGCTTTCAGAAATTGATTCGATTACATAAAAATCACAACACTAGTCGTGGTTTTTGTCTTGAAAAAAAAAAAACAAATAAAATAATTAGAGATGGAAAATAGGAGGGATGGAAAGAAGAGGTGAATGAAACAAAACTCTTCCTCTTCAACACAATCTCTCTCCCACCAACCTATCCTTAATTCAAATTCCTTAATTCAAATCAATGGTCTCTCCCAATCCCACCTCTTCTTCTTCTATCCACTATTTCTATATCTTCTAGGGTTTCGATTTCTTTCAAAACCCAGAAGTAAAAATCAGGTATTTCTCTTCTCTCGCTCTCTATCGATCGATTTGAATTTGGTCCTCTCGATCTCTTTTTTCTTTTGATCGTTACTGTATGCATGTTAAATTGATTTCCCTTTTAATTTCTCTGATTATTTTATTTTTGTTGATAATTTATTTTTCAAGCCTCCGATTTTCGTAATTCGTTTGGAAATATTATGACTTTTAGTGTTAGGATACCTCCTCTGATCGTAAATTTAAACTGGGTTTTTTTTGGGAAAATTAGGGTTTTGGCTCTAAAAGAGGGATTTTTTTCAGTAACATTATTGTAAATAAATTAGGGTTTCATTTATTTATTCCTGGTGAGATTAACTTCCAGCTCGTTGTAGCTTGATATTGACTATTTGGTTACAAATTTGCCTTTCTTTTTAAGTAGAATTTTAAGTGAATGTTGTTTAGATTGTGAATTTTGTTGGTTTGTTAACCGTTTGATGTTTCGTTGCTGTTCATAAAATAAATTGTGGTTTTGTGTTAGGATGTGTAGTGAGATATATGATTTGTGTGTTGAGATTTTGCAGATATTGGTATTGGGAATTTGGAATTAAGTTTTTGGAAATATGACGATGAATGAGCGGAAGACTATTGATCTTGAACAAGGATGGGAGTTTATGCAGAAGGGAATTACTAAGCTGAAGAACATCCTAGAAGGGTTGTCTGAGCCCCAGTTCAGCTCCGAGGACTACATGATGCTATACACGTAAACACTTCTATGCCACATTTTGTCTATGATGATTTTTACATGTGTTTGAATTAGCATATGCTTGACTTGATTTGTTGTTGTTTTTGATGATGATGTTTTTATTTCCTTTTTTTTTGTAGAACCATTTACAACATGTGTACGCAGAAGCCTCCTCATGATTATTCCCAACAGCTATATGACAAGTACCGGGAGTCTTTTGAAGAATACATTACTTCAACGGTGAGGAACATATAAATCAAGTTTGCATAATCATGACTGGTACATACATTTTTTCGTCATGTTTAGAGTCACATGTACTCTCACCAACAAGAAATGTCAACTCGTTTCCATTATCTGCATCTTGACCAAGAAATTATATGTTTAGTTTCTACTGCATTGACAAATTTGTCCTTGTAATGGATGGTTATACTTTCAAGTCAAGGATCTGTAGCTTGGGGGTTGAGAAATTGCTATTTATGGTTTTTAATGGATGGTTTTGAAGGAAACATTTATTTTTAAATGCTAGTGTTGTCTACCAATTAGTGATAGCATCCCCTATCACTGGAGTAGAAAGCCTAAGGTAAGGCTATTGTTTAACTTCTTGTAATTGTTTGATACATCTTGGTGAATGAATGGTGTATTTTATGTCATGTCAATCCATTCCAAGTGATGTGATTGGAAAACATACCTGCTTCTTGAAACCTGGCTGTTTTTCATGATCATGGAACTGGAAAAATGCAGGTGAGGCAGTGGCTCAGAAATGAGGCATCTTATATTCAATCCCCCTGGTTACTTGTACATTTGGGTTGAGTGATCGCATGCATTCATGTGAATCAGTTTTGGATTGGATTCAAAGTGATTCAGGTTAATGTATACCCTTACTTTGACAAGGTCTTCTCAACTTTCTATCCTTTTTCCAATAAACACATGTTATGCACTGCCATCTCATTGATACTTGGAACAAAATAACCTTGTCAGCTCCTTTTCAAAGGAGATGGAGGGAGATAGGTTGGGCGAGGGAGACATCTTATGCACATGTTGAACATCATGGTGCTGCTCCCCTTCTATTTGTTCGCTTTACGCTCTGTTTCAAATATAAGATTCCTTCATATGAGTTTACTGGAAGTTGATGGAACTTTGTTTACAAGAAGAAAAAACCCTCTTAAACCTCTGTTAACATCATTGTTTCTTTTTACTTCAACCCAATATATGTAGATATGTTTCTGATTGGTCTCAGTTTTCATTTGTCTCCATTAAAAATGCAATGTTCTGCTGTTTTTTTTCTATCGAGCACTTCTCAATTTGTTGCCAATTTTCTGTTTTCTGATGCAGGTATTGCCATCCTTAAGGGAGAAGCATGATGAGTTTATGTTACGAGAGCTAGTTAAAAGGTGGGCAAACCATAAAGTCATGGTTAGGTGGCTTTCTCGTTTCTTCCATTACCTTGATCGCTATTTTATTGCCCGAAGGTCACTTCCACCCCTTAATGAAGTTGGACTTGCTTGTTTCCGCAATCAGGTATGTCATGGCTGATTACCTGACTCATGTGCTGTCTTATATTCTGTCTGTGTTCTGTGTTTGTGATGGATTTTTTTTTCCTTCCATTGCTTCTTGAACCATTGTCCCAATTGAAACTCCACTATATTCTGTTTGCTAACACAACTATTCCCTTGCAAGAAGATACATCATAATGTAATATAATGGAACGTCTTTTGATTCCAGGTGTACCAAGAGCTGAATGGGAAAGTGAGGGATGCTGTAATTTCTCTGGTAGGGTCATATTCTTTCTCCTTAATGGATGGTTTTCTGTTTCTTAACACATGGACAAAATAGTTAACATGATTGTCCTTAAACAGATTGATCAAGAGCGTGAAGGAGAGCAGATTGACCGAGCTTTATTGAAGAATGTCTTGGATATATTTGTTGAAATCGGAATGGGGCAGATGGATTATTATGAAAATGACTTTGAAGCAGCGATGCTTAAAGATACAGCTGCTTATTATTCTCGGAAAGCAGCAAACTGGATCCTAGATGATTCATGTCCAGATTACATGTTAAAGGTAAACTGGATATGTTCTGTTAATGAGTCAAAAAGAATTTTTGCCCTCATGAAATGGTTTTTAATGCAAATAGTTTCTAATGCATCTTGTTGGTGATTCCAGGCTGAGGAGTGTCTAATGAGGGAGAAAGATAGGGTTTCTCATTACTTGCATTCCAGTAGTGAGCCAAAATTGCTGGAGGTTTGTGGCTGATTCTATGCTGTAACTCTTTGTTTTAGTTGCTCATTAGTGGTGGTTATTCACACAAAATACTAGAAAACCTTGTAAAATGGGATATCCCAGTTCAGGTACTGGTTCAAACAGCTGCATTGCCTGGTTTGAGGCCTAACTTAAAGTTTTACCCTTGTTTTTATTCTCTCTGTTATTTTGTTGTTGTGTCAGAAGTCATGTGTTCTTCTCTGCAGAAAGTTCAACATGAGGAGTTGTCTGTATATGCCAACCAGCTGCTTGAAAAAGAGCACTCTGGATGTCATGCACTGCTTAGAGATGACAAGGTTTTTATCATATATTCATTAGTTAACCATTTTTTCTGCTCATTGCAAATTAACTAACAGTCGTCGTGTTCTTGCTTTGTTTCATGCTGTTTTAGGTGGAGGATTTATCAAGAATGTTCAGGCTCTTTTCTAAAATACCTCGAGGCTTAGATCCTGTTTCTAGTATATTTAAGCAGGTTGGTAGGCTTAATAATTTATTGGCCATGGGGAATCTGAGATAAGCATTTTGTTGGTTCTATCTTTTCTTCTTCTTGTTTTTTTCACCTTCATTTTTCTATGTTCTGAGATAGTTTCTGTTCCATAACACAGCATGTCACTGCTGAAGGTACAGCTTTGGTCAAACAGGCTGAAGATGCAGCAAGCAGCAAGAAGGTCGGTCCTATGGCTATTCTAAACTTTGCAATTTATGTAATTTAACTCCTGGGAAAATTCTCTTTCCTCATATTTGCATTTTATTGCCCCTCCCATCAAGCAAAAAGTAGAGTTTTTCTCTTAGATCTGTTCAATTTTTGTGCAATTTTCTGTGTAAGATTGTTTGGTTATGCACTCCTTAGTAATCTTTGAAACCGCTTTCATAAATCCCTTCCACTAAAAGTATTGTGATTGTGTATGAACTTTTAGATTTCATTTGTTGAGCAGTTTTCTCTATAATAATGATGATAATGAGGATGGTAAGATATACTTGGTGTGCAGGTTACGTGAAATGTTGTTGTCAATAATTTGGCGTCCCTGTTTTGCTTAACTTTGCTTTGAAATTGATTTTAATTCACCACCGTCCTGCTTACCTTATGGGGTATATGACCCTTTTCTGTTGCATTCACGAATAAAGCAAATTCAATTTCCAAAAATCAGCGAAAGCCTTGTTTAATATCAGAATCCAATTCCATCATCTATCCAACCCAGCAATCCACTGGCCCTAACTCATCAGCTCCCAAGACAAAATGGTGCTTGCTTTTGCACCAGTTCTAGTTTGCTAAGAACACTTTAGCAACTTTATTATTTTTGAAATATTTTATTCTCTATCCATGACAATGATAAACGCCATTCTTTAAAAGAAGAGCAAGGGTAGTCAAATATCCTAGCAAGCTTGAGGTTCTAAAGCTCTTGTGCACAGCATCCATAAATTACGTACCCTAGTCATAGATCCTTAGATGCTTGTTGAGTATCAGATTTATCCTGGCATATCATCCTTGGAAGATTGCTTGCTAATCTTGGGTCTTTACTGGTTCTTCTTGTCTTTACAATTTGTGAGAAAGTAGGATACAGACCATAAAAAACTGAAATGAATGACCTATCAGAACTATATTGGTATCTCTGCCACTGAGTATTGCTGAATAGTCCTGATGGTAGCCCAAAGCTTATCATAGATAAATTTTTCAGTCCCCACTACTTGAGGAGTTGAAGGGTATTTATGAGATGATTTTAGGCTAATAAATCAGTCAAACACATGTGGTTGTGGTCTGCTCCTAAGTTGAGATTTTTCCGATGATTGGTACAGCAGAGCTCTATTTTTGCATTAATAACGAGCTCTTCATAAAATTGGTTGCATGATACATTACTCTCACCAACATGCATGGTATATTTGTGAATGCTCTTTTTTTTATTCATGTTATTCTAATGCCAGCTTTTTTGTTACTTTTTTTTTATAAAAAAAAGGCAGATAAAAAGGACGTGGTTGGCTTGCAGGAACAGGCAAGTCTCCATTTTTAAATCCATATATTGACTGACTGTTGAAATAAGTGGAAGCTGATTTTGGTGGCCTTCAGGTTTTTGTCAGGAAGGTGATTGAGCTGCACGACAAATATCTGGCATATGTCAACAATTGTTTTCAGAACCACACTCTTTTCCACAAGGTTTGTGTGGTTTATTTATACCTGACATTCAAAGGTTAAATCCTTCTTGATCTGTTGTGTCTAAAACTTGTTCTTCTCCAGGCCCTCAAGGAAGCTTTTGAGGTCTTTTGCAACAAGGGTGTTGCTGGAAGTTCAAGTGCAGAATTACTAGCAACCTTTTGTGATAACATTCTTAAGAAAGGTGGGAGTGAGAAACTGAGTGACGAGGCCATTGAGGAAACACTGGAGAAGGTCTGTTGTGCTGCCTTTGCATGGTTCTGTTGCTCATGTTATTATTTAACTTCATAATTGAATTTGTCGTTGATTTATAGGTTGTGAAGCTGCTTGCTTATATTAGCGACAAAGACTTGTTTGCTGAATTTTATAGGTGAATTATGTCATCTTCTGATGAATAGATGCTTTAATCGAACATTATATGGTGAACTTTTTAACTAAAAGAGGATTATTTTTTTGTTGCATGGTTTCTGGCAGGAAAAAGCTTGCTCGACGTCTACTTTTTGATAAGAGTGCCAATGATGACCATGAGAGAAGCATTTTGACAAAGCTGAAGCAGCAATGTGGTGGGCAGTTCACCTCAAAGATGGAGGGAATGGTCAGTCGCCTTGAACCATCATTTTCTAATTCAGAAGTTTAGATTGCTATGCACATGTAAGATTGGGATGCAAATTGCGATTCTTTCTTGAATTTGATTGTCGTCTAGGTTACGGACTTGACATTAGCTCGGGAAAACCAAACCAGTTTTGAGGAGTATCTAAGCAACAACCCAAATGCAAATCCAGGAATTGACTTGACGGTTACGGTTTTGACAACTGGCTTCTGGCCTAGTTACAAGTCTTTTGATTTGAACCTTCCAGCGGAGATGGTATGCTTATTAATTTGTCTTAGTTAAAATGTTCGTTGCTTTCTGGTTGATATGTGTGGTTTTTCTTTAGGTCACGTGTCACTAACGCATACCTTTCTCTGATTGTCTGATTGCCTCCGCTTTAGGTCAAGTGTGTTGAAGTTTTTAGAGAATTTTATCAAATAAAAACAAAGCACAGGAAACTTACCTGGATATACTCATTGGGTACCTGTAATCTTATTGGGAAATTTGAACCAAAAACCATGGAGTTGATTGTGACAACCTATCAGGTGTTATGTTAATGAATTTAATTGCATATGTTTTTATTTATTAATTCTGATTAGTGTAGAAGTGCAGGTTGTCCATAAGTTTCTTTATTTCTAATGTTGATTTTTCCCGTGTTTAATAGGCTTCTGCACTGTTGCTTTTTAACTCTTCAGATAGATTGAGTTATTCAGAGATCATGACTCAATTGAACTTGACTGATGATGATGTTGTTAGACTGCTCCACTCTTTGTCATGCGCAAAGTATAAGATTCTAAACAAAGAGCCAAATACAAAAACAATATCTCCTACCGATCACTTTGAATTCAACTCCAAATTTACTGACAAAATGAGGAGGATCAAGGTGCTGAGAGCTTCTACAATGTCCTGTCGCTGTTCTGTATCATGTGAAAGCTAATGAGCCTTCTTTGTTCAACTTGCAGATTCCTCTGCCTCCTGTAGATGAAAAGAAGAAAGTAATTGAAGATGTTGATAAGGACAGAAGGTATGCAATTGATGCATCAATTGTGCGCATCATGAAGAGCCGCAAAGTTTTGGGTCACCAGCAATTGGTTATGGAGTGTGTTGAGCAGTTGGGTCGCATGTTCAAGGTTTATATTGACATTTAGTTTCCTCTTGATGCCTTGATGGTATGCGTTCCTTTTCTTCCCTCTATCTTAAATCACTGTTTTAATTGAAATGTGGATTTGCAGCCTGATTTCAAGGCAATTAAAAAACGGATTGAAGATCTGATTACTCGAGACTATCTTGAAAGGGACAAAGAAAACCCCAATTTGTTCAGATACTTGGCATAAAACAGCATGCTTGATCGTCCATGAATAATGACTTGGTGACCATTGTTGCTGCAAATCACACCAAAGAGCGACTGTATACAGTTGAAATAGCACGGGTGTGTATAAATGCTGCTAGTGAGTGCCTCTTTGGTGATTGATTGGAAGCAGGAGCTGGAACCCTCGCATATTTTTCCTCCAGAGCCAGGTATGAACAACTTCTATAGATTGTGTACCCACGATGGAGAAATCTAATTGCTTCCCTAATGTGATCTAATGCGCCAAGGGGACTATCATGTATCATTTACCTTGCTACATTGAGTCTACCACATGACTTAGTTGTTTGTTTGTTAATAATTGTGCTTGCTATTCCAGTAGAAGGGGGGGAAATGTAATTTAGTTCTCTTCACTTTACATTTTGTTTGTCGGATCCAGAAACTACCAGGTGAATGGTATGCCTTTGAATGCGAGCATCATTACCTGTGCTATTTTATGTTTTTCATTGTATCACCTATAAGAGTAACTCCGAGTTTGCATTATTTAATTAGATGGATGTGCTGGTTATCAAATATTATTTGATTGTTCATACTTGTAAAAACTTGGAACTGCTTTAACTTGCATCATTTCACTGTCTCCAAAAAAGTTGAGATCAATTTTTGTATTTCAAGTCCATCCGTTTTCAAGGAGAGCTAAAAGTTGAACATCTCTCATTACATTGTCCCAGTTGTTTTATTGAGGGTTTTCTTTAAAAAATGGTTCAACTTTGAATATTTTGTCATCCATAATGTTTTCCCATTTGGTGGTATGGTACAAGTGTCATCCGGCCATGATGCATATAACGAATAGCTCCCCGATTGTTTTTGTGATGCGGTCCTTGCACTGCAACTCTGCATGAGTTCTGCTAAAAACTCTCGTGAAACTGTAATCTATAGCCTTTCTTCCATATGTTCTTATAAACTGCAACCACACGCCACATCTCTTTGGGGACCCGAGTTCTAGATGATACGACACCTCCATGGCATCATATGTTAGGTGATTCCCAAAATTTTTTTTTGTAATAAGAATGTCCGCTTGCACTCACTTTTGATTCCTAACTTTTAAGTACTTTTGATTCCTTAACTCCCTTTGAAAATAGTTATGAGCGCATGTTAATTGGTCGACTTCTTTCACTTGATAGCACCTATTTAACACGATCCTAACTTTTCAAATTTAGAAAATCAACTGCGTTCTCTGGTGGAATGAGTTCGTTTTCAAACTGTTTCATTGGAACGTGTTTTACCAACATTCAGCAGCACCAAACCTCAAAAGCTAGGGATGACATGACCGGTCCCCATAGCTTAATCCACCCCCTTGATTTTATTAAATAGAAATAACTCAAGAATTTATTTTTTCGGCCTTTCCTATATAAACAACGGAAGCTAATTATGTTTTATAATCAGTTTTTGGACCGAGCCTGCTGGAAATGGCATTGTTTTTGTCTAACATGAGCATGGCAATCCGGTTAAACCATTACAGCTCGTGTAAAAATGGGCAAGTCGATCGTTGCGGGGTTGCAATTGTTCTGTCCTAGAAATAGTTTATTTTAATGGAAGCAGCGTGGTAGGCTCTTCAGAGCAGCGTGCAGCTGTATTTGCTCGAGTCTAGATTCTTAACAATAATTTCTAGTTCATAGAATCTGAAGCTGTGCATCTTGCATGCTCTAATGGGAAGTTGTTTTCAACAAGATTCGTCCCCATAACGTGAAAGGTGGAAATATTTGTGGTTTTGAAGTCATGCTGAGAAATGAAATGACGCTTGCAGTAGTTTGATTTGAAATGACAAGACCTATTATTCTATTCGATCAGACGTCAGACAAATATCTTCCGACTTTTGGCTTGCAAACACGGAACCTAGCCAAGTAAATCCCAGAAAAGTGGTTGACTCACTGCTTGGGATCATGGGATGATTGTTCGATCCTTTATGATGGAAATCAAAGCCGCCAAAGGAGTGCAGGAAGGAGCTTGCTGTTACTGCTAACGTGAGCGTTAAGCTTGGAGCCGGAGACTGAAAGATGGTATGGAGATTTTTCTCAGTTGAAGTCAGCTTGCAGGACAAGAGAATTCACGCGGTTCAGTCACAAATGATGTGCGACAATGAGAGTCGATGAATGTGCGTGAAGCAAACATAGATTTTGCAATTTGGACAAAACAGGGTCCTAAAATGGACAAGTGAAAGGAGCAAAACCGACGGTTCTCTTTACTCTCCCAAACCAGGAAGCAAACACTAGGAAGCAATTGCGTCCTTCCATGAATTGTCTGCCTGTCCCCAACTTTAGTCCTTTTGCCATTAGTCTTAAGTTCCTATTCCTCGCCATTCTACTTATTATATTATTTTAATGACATTGACTTGCAACCTGTGGATTTCCTCATGCATTTTGGACCCCATTTTGCTGAGATCACTCCGCAAAAACCCCCACTCCTAAAGAAAAAGAGTATCTTGAAAGAGGGAGGGAGGGATGATTCCAACAATCGAAAATGGTGATAGCAAGTTGTGGAATGCAATAAACTTGCACGTTTGGTTGTCCATCGTGGGTTGTCGAACGTCATCATCGAAAGCTTCTTCTCTCTTTTTTCTGAAGCAGATGATTTCTTCTGGCAAAGAGAATTTCTACGCGGTCCTTCTTGCTCAACTATGAAATCTTGCTGTTTAATACATCCTCTCCAGTTCTATCTGATGTGATCAAAGCTGGAGTCATCTGCTGCCCAGAAACTCTCAGCTAAATGATGTATTTTTTTTAATTGCTGGCTGGAAGAGAAATTTTATTTCCATTTTAGAGTTACAAGAGGCTTCACTTGATTGTCTTGCTTCATTCCTGAATAAGAGGAACAAGGAACATTTGCTATAGACAGAGGGCTCAATAAGATTTAGCTTTCCATGACCAAGAAAGTTTTGCAGGTTCTTTGAACCAATGTTTGCTTTCCATTGCCTGTGATAGGTCGAAGTAACTAGGATTTTTGGTGTGAAAACTGAGAATAAAAGCCGGCAAGGTTCGTGTTATGATCCCAATCCAAACTTATGAGCGGTGCAGTGTATTTTGGATTTGCATTTTCAGCTTCAATCATAGTTCTTAAGAATACAATGAGATACTGATTTTATTCCCATGGCCTGGGGGATTGATGGAAGTGGAGATAATCATTCCATCACTTATTTGTTAACATGGTCAGAATTTCTCACATTTCTTTCTTCTTTCTCTCCTTTTCTCCCCACTGAATTGATCGCGTCATCTTTCCTTTGCTAGCTGTTCTCCTTGATTAAGTTCAAACAAGACATAATTTGTTGTTTAAGCTTGTAACGGTGGATAGTTAATATATATTATTCCACTTTGCTGATTGCACCAGCAATTTTTCCAGGCTGTCTTTCCTGCAGAATTGATTGCATCAGCATCCCTTTGTTTGTTATGCTTTATGATTGAGTTCAACACAAGACATGATTCACTTCAAAAAGCTCATTTATAATGGGCTTAGGGGAAGCGATTTGTTTAAATATTCTACTCTGCAGGTTCCACCATCATTTTCCTTGGAAATGCGGTTCTAAATCTGCTGAACGTTTTCTTCTTTTTAGTTTTATTATGAATCTTGAGATTTCTGCCAATTATTTTTGTTTTACCTCACACCTTATGTCATGCATGCTGGGAATTTCTCTTGTGATCTGCTTGTTGTCACTTCAGCTTAGAATCACCAGAAGCCCAATTACTAGTTGGTTGCTTAGTGCTACCGTCACACCAATAATATATTAACAACTTAACAGTATGCATTACATGATACATGTGGGCTCTCCTCTTTCCTACCACTAAGAAAATGCTTTCCTCCCCTTAAACAATTGAAGACCAAAGATTTTGTCCCTTTTGTGTTTTGATTCTTGCAGAAATATGTAGTGGCAGTGTGGTTAGGTTCTCCCCACATGATTGCTGGTTTCTTTCCCTATCAGGAATCTGATACGGGGAATAGTAAAAGTGACATCTTTTTTGTCCCTTTTGTGTTTTGATTCTTGTTTTCATTCCTACTTGCTGCTGCTGCTTACTAAACGCACTGGACAAGAAATGCTTTGGAAACACAAGACCCCACCGCCTTGTATTAATTGATGAGCTAATACAAATGAGTTTGCATAAGAATAGTGCATCCCATCAACTTGTAATTTGACCTTACCATTCTAAATAGAAACATAAACGACATTTTATACAAAATCTAAATATTGAGCACCCCAAGGTGGGTGTGTGTGTGTGGCTAAGTAGGTTTCTTGCTTTCAACTTTGGCAAATTCCAGGGTTTTCTTGCCTTGCAACTTGCTAGTTACATAGTGTTTACTGTACTCTCCATGATTGTATGTCCTATACTTGCACGGGTTGTTCTCATCCAC
>Ga0307515_10018259_pt1 | contig 12716 bp, 12 predicted proteins | sample 17_EM_MG_FD_194513 | JGI IMG/M metagenome (GOLD analysis project Ga0307515, IMG submission 194513) | Populus trichocarpa ectomycorrhiza microbial communities from riparian zone in the Pacific Northwest, United States - 17_EM | ecosystem: Host-associated > Plants > Roots > Unclassified | place... | reverse complement strand
GGCACGCACCGCAGCCCGCGCTGGAGTCTACTCCGTCTGGGCTCAGAACAACCTCGTCCAGGCCCAGTACTTCCGCGACCATGCACGGTACCCGACCTACCTCGAAGTGAACAGCTTCCTTGCGGATGTGAACAACGAGTTACCAGACATCAAGAATCAAACGTATGTCGACAATCTCAAGGCGCTCGATGCGCTCGTTCTGGTCATTTTTGAGAAGGACAAGACGGTGGTCCCGAGGGAGAGCGCGTGGTTCGGCAGCTGGAGCATCACCGACCCGGACGAGGACGAGGAACCTGAGATGCTCACTATGAAGCAGCAGCCGCTTTACATGGAGGATTGGATCGGCCTTAGGTCTCTGGACGAGGCCGGAAAGGTTTTCCTGGAGAGTTGCCCTGGTGAGCATATGCAGCTGCCCACTGAGTGCTGGGAGTGGATTGTAAGGAAGTGGGTCGGTCAGAAGCATATATGAACTGAATGTTCGAGGTGTGATGAATCGGTTTGGTACATACCTGCTTGTTCTAATCCATCACTGAGTTTCGTTGCGATTCTATTCCATGGAGCGGTCATACTTAGTGTCCAATCTGGTCTGTCACACCATAAAACCACACAAACGTCAAGGAGTTTGCTGTTTTTGCCCTCTATAATTTCCTCGACAGCTCCCAACAAGACAAGTTCTGGTCGAGCCTGACATCCGTCGAGCCCTCATTGACGTTTCCGCGAGGCTCGGCGCCGGAATGGCACGTGAAATCACAAGACATGGAATCGCGGATCGAGAGGACACTCGTAAACATAACCATATCTTCAACAGTCGAAACGAGGGTTCAAGACTGAGCATCACAGAACTCGTCGGAAGTGGGTACTTCTGACTGCTCTAACGATGTGGGCGTTCAGATACCCCTTAGGGAGTATTTGGTTCATTAGCGATATGTTGAGTTCGTCATGAAGCGACCTTACATTAACACCCACCTCTGCTGCAATCCAGTAGCGTGAGAGCTTCATTCACTCTGGCAGGGCCTCTGGCAAGGGACACCCACGTGTCTGTGATGACGGGAGATCTGGTGTTCACCAGAAAGCGGGGGTAGTACGAAGCATCCGTGCACTCATATCATTGCAGAGTAGCGGATCGTCTATTGCCCTAAGGCTCGAATATCCCTATGTGGCGCGGGGCCGGGCCGTCATTAATATTATAAAGATCGTTTCTGCTGAAACCAGTCTGCTGAAAAGATACCAAAGCTCACCCACCCAGTCTCTAGAACCAGATAAATGATCCACACCGCCTCCCCGCTCTTAGTACCGCTCCATTAAATCTTGGCCCCTATAACAGGACCTCACTACTCTGCTGATCACGGCCTGTCGTTCGCCGAACCCGCACCTCCTTCGTCGCTCGTCCGTTATCATGTACTCACCTTTGCCACACGGGCGTGCCACTTGACGCAAAGTCGCCACGGGCCATAGACTAACGCCAGGGTCGACGGATGAGCAACAGGTGAGAAGTGGGAGTACGAGGCTGCGGTCGGGAGACGGAAGGCCCGTTGGCGATATCGCCTCCCCATGGATGTGATAGTCGACAGCACATAGAGAAAGGATCAAGAGGCCGTCGCCCATCACGGAAAAGTAGTAATACCGTAGCACTAGCACCGCCTGTACTGACGGCTATATTATCAGCACTACTGCATGGACGAGGCCGCTAGGAGCATTAACAACAGGTCAATTGGCGGGAATCTCCACACAGGGGTACTACTATACAGTGAATACTTCGTCGATTGCTTTTCGACCCTATTCCGAAGACACGTCCACATTACCTACGATCGGCAATGTCCTCGCCAACCAGCCGAGCTTGTTACCACGCACAAAGGTCAACGCTCTGACCAAATCGGGCAATGGTATGCGTGGGAGCTGACGAGGTCGATCTCCTACCATTCCACCGCGCCTCCCCGGAATTTCTCGGGAAACGCGTGACATACTGGACCTAGTTGCACACAGATCAGCGGACATGGGGTAAACTCCACCAGCATTAGGATGATAATAATGGCTTGTGGGCGTCATTCCCTTCTGAATACGTGCTCCGCCCTCTCCGTCCTCTTTGCAGACTTTTTGCAACCGCCTGTAGATAAGAATACTCCAAGCACGTAAGTATGGAATACATCATCGAATGAATACGAATAGGCTTACGCTCAGCAATAAATCACTGAGCGGATAAATATCGCGAGTGCGAAAATAATCGGAAGAGTTCATAGGGCGAATGCGGATCGACTGACCTCTGTATCGAATGCCTTATGGCTTTGCTAGGGTGCTGTTGACTGTGATGATTATTACCGCACGGCGGCGATACGAGCACGCTGCTGGTCAGGCGATCGGCCCGCGCCTTCATATGCTTTCATTTGATCTGTTTGATCTGTTTATTTGTATGACACGTGTGGCCTTTGCCACCCTCACTATGTACATAGAGCGCAGCTTGCGACGGGGCGAAAGATCCTTACGGTTCTTCCACCCGCTCACTCGCTGCGCTAATTCAACAGGTGCTGCTAAGCGAAACCAGGATCAATATTCCAACACAGTCCCGAGTGCAATTAAGCACTGGGTGCCGTAGGAGTGATGCTGTGCACACATGAGCAACGGGCGCAGAAAACTAAGAATTGAGCAGATTGGGTGAGTTATTAGTATAATTATCTACGCCAAGCTTAAATAGGGATCTGCATGGGCAAGGAAAAATATCCCTATGTACATACATTTGACATCATGATTATTGCAGTAAATTGACCAGAATCACTCAGGTCAAATGACGAGTTGAAACTCCACAGTTGAGACAACCTCTTCTGGAATAAAACTCCCATCCCTCCCAATCAGCTCCCATTTCTTTGTTGGATGCGAGTAATCATAAAGGGTGAAACTCTTCAAAGGAGACCCAATATTAGCACGCAGAGTGACAATGTCTTTGAGAACAGGTATTAGCTCTGGTCGCTCAGCGAGCTGAAAAAGTCTAATCTTAATCTGCAAACTCTCCAATCTGGGGGAAAGTACTCCGGATATCTGACTCTCCCGACTTGACTGATTCAGCCCCGGGGTCCTTGGTACGTCACTTGGAACGAATGCCTCAAAGAAGTTGACATACGAGCCAACTAGATATCGGATATCAAGAACCAGAGTTTCCAGAGTAGGTAACAATCCAAGGAGCTTGACGATTTCAATGACAGGCAGCATATCCATAGAGTTACCACTGCGTAAATGCAGAAGCCTCAATCCTGACAGATTTGCATTGACTGCAATGTGATTTTCCCAGATTTGATTGAAATTTTTGCAATCAATGAATACGCCTAATTCACAGATCTGTGGAAGCTTCAAAGTAGCAAGTCTGGAGAGTGGCGCAACTAATCTAGTGCAAACAGGCATTTCTGTCAACGGGTTCTGTCCTGGATTGTCGCTACAATCACTATGTATTTCCTTATATCGCTCGAGCTTGTGGAAGGTTGTACCAGCCAAGGATCGTGATGAAGCGGAGAGTATATCGAGGACCTTGAGTGTATGGAAAAAGGGCGCATTGGGTGAAGATTGTGTGTTTGGCCACATGAGCAGAGCTAATGACTTCATCCTCACTTCTTTGAGGCTATGGCAAGAAGATAGATAATCAATGGGAAGCCTCAACCTTTCACTGGTTTTAATGTATTCCGACTCCCTGGGAAGTTGAGGGTATTGAAACCCTGGAAGGGGACCATACACGAAAGCCCTGGATAAAGTAACTATGCCATGTGGGCTTGAAACCCCAATGAAGGTTCTGCCTGTTCCCATTTCAACATGAAATTCCTTGCATGGTCTATGGACGATCCATTCCTGCAATTCTGATCCATCACAAAAGCTCAATCGAAATGAGAAGGTTTGTTCCTCGGGCGGATATGATGCCACAATAGCACCAAAGGCCGGGATGAGTGCATTTCTTTCTGCGCCTCTCGACCATCTTTTGTAGTGTAGATGAAGCTTCCTCAGTTTCCTACAGAGTGGTGCAAAGGTCTGGCTTGATGGCTTTGCACTTGCATTGCGCCCTCCAGCAGCAAATGCGAGGAAGAAAGCACTGCTGAGTGCATGGGGGTTCGAAAGTCCCATCCATAGCTCTTCCAAAGATGGGGCAAGCCCCAGCATATAAGCCAACAACCGTTCACTGCATTTGATTTCCAGATGCAGGTAGGTCAGGCTCCGAGCAGCAAAAATGGGATGCAGAGTGGCGAGCTGCAGATCCCCTCTCCAGGTCCTCCATTGGCCACATTTTACCTCCAATCTAGCCAGTGGGGGATGATGAAAATGTTCAAGGGGGCGAAGTTTATTTGAGTGATATCTCAGAATCGAACAGGACGGTAGATACACGGACTGTAGAGCATCAGCGTGGTGTGGGAATATGATAGAGCATTCTTCGAGGGCAGGAAAGATCCGGCCTGCTATCCATTGGACAGAAACAGACCTCAGATGCAAGACACGGAGAATCTGGGTTAGGGGAAGATTAACTCCTGGTGAATACGTTGGGAGGGATAGATGATGGGCCTCAAAGATCTCCAGCTTGTGAAGGTATGGGAGGATATCGACAGGATTCTGCATCCTCCTACAAATAAGTCTGAGGGTTGTGAGGGATGAAAAGATTTGGAAGTGAGCAGGTTGTACAAGGTGGAGTGCAGCATCAGGGCGAAAGACCTCCATTACAGCAAAGCGTGGGGTGATAGTCGTGGTGATTACGGTGAGAAGTGGCTCCAGAAAGTTGCCAAGGTCGCAACTTGCGTCGAGTTTGAAGGACTCAAGATGCTGCAAAGGGTGCATAATTTGCAAATCCTTGTATTCTCCAGGAGGTGGAAAAGAAACAAGCACAAGCGAGCGCCATCTGGATGCTGCTTCGGCTGTGGCCATAAAGCAAGAATAAAATTCGACAGGATTAAGATTCGGTTCGTACCATCCGTTCAAAACAGTCATATGTTGTATATCAACAGTCACATCAAGGAGCCATCTCCTCCCAAACCTCTCGACATCTTTCATTTTTGTCCAATTGTCGATCCTCAACTGAGAGTGGATGCCCGGAGTGGAGAGCATAATATCGCGCCAGTGCCGGCACACAAGCATCAAATTCGTTTGAGAGTGCGGATCGTCTTGGACCGTGTACAGAAAGATCTCGGAGAATATTTCTACAGGGAAATGCTCGCCTTTATGACGAGACTGCGACTGATAGATCCATGGCAGCATATCATGACCTCTGTAAGAAGTGGGCAGGAAGGGGCTCTTCAAGGTCAAGCCAGGGTACCGCGCGTGGAGGTCAGACCGAGTGCGGTCAGACCACTCGAAGTCAGAATCCATGGAGAGTGATGGATATGAGGTCTTGGTAGGTTCCGTGATTTAACGGGAATTGCCTCGAGCGCACCCGGAAATGGCAAGAGTCAGAATGCGTCGCAGGGAAAGAGTCGGGCCACACAGACATGACAGCCTCTCAGGCACTTCCCGTAAGCGCAAACTTGACGGGTCAAGATACATCAGATCACCATTCTTCCTTATCTGGTCCGGTGATTCATCGATCTTCATGTCCGCCTTGAGCAGTTTATTCTCCTTGATTTTCCAAGCTTTGAAGAAGGGAGACGTCGTATTCTATTCTCTCCACTGCTCGTATAATACAATGTTGTGCGCAAATCTGGGGGACGTTTTCTCACTGGCGTTGGTGATTCCGCCGAGTGAGAAGTAAGGACAGCAAGCCAATCCACTCGCTGCTGATCTTCACCCACCACTTCACAAGTGGGGCCTTCCATTGTATCCGTAATGACTCTCATTCGAGGAAAATAACGCATGTGAGCGAGTGCCAATTTGTCCAAGTAGTTGAAATGGCGTTGGAATCGAAGAAATCGGAGCGATATTTACCGACTTCACTACCTCTCGCTCAGTTCGTCGGAATAGTAGTGTTCTCGTCACATAGGCCCGTGTAGCCTGGTCTATGTAGGCCCACAGTATTGGTCGCAGTGCTTGTGAAAATTCAGGTAATCAAATCGAGTGGGTTGGGAGATTTGGAGAAAAAGTGGATTGACTGGTTGAAGATATATATACAGTAGAAAACCCAGGGAAGCATTCCTTTCGAGTGGAGTCGAAGTTAGCCGAGGCCGATCATTTTGAGCACTCCAGTTCGGGCGTAGGGAATGTAAGACAAACAGTACCTAAAGGGAGGGGGTCTATTAGAGACATGGTTCCAGAGATCGACTGTTAGGGGGATCCTGACCAAGTGTACGCCAGATACTCGATGATTACGAAGACTATAGTTGGGCGGATCAGTGTGTGTAGTAGCTTAACAAAAAGGTCAGGGACATACTTATACACAGCAGCTGCAAAGAGCGTAAGTCCAAGGACATGCAGTTTCGCGGGTAAATCAAGGATACGTACCGGATTCCCCAAGACGAAGGCTCCAACAAAGACCAAACCCATTGACGCAATGAGTATGATCGTAGCCACAACTCGAACGGGTGCGAACATCTGAGAGGGTGAGTGAACATGCAAAGTCCATGGGGCGGGGGGGGGGGGGGAAATAAAATGAAATGGCCTACCTGCTTGAGCTGCGCGAAAAACTTGAATAGGATTTCGTCAGAAACACGAACGCGTGCATGTGGGGAGCACATACACCTATTAAGAAGCCGGTACCGATGAGGGAGACGACGATGCCGAGCGTATAGAGGACTGCGGAGTGGCCAGTGTTAAGACGGGGATAGAGTGAGCATAGTGACGAGGTAGACGTACAGACGAAGGTGATAAGTTGGCCAAGGAAGAGGAGAGACGTCCCCAGGATCGATAGCAGGAGTCCGACACACAAGCTAGGTTTCGAAACATCAGCCTGGTGGCTACCCACGATAAACACCCAAATGGGTCGTACCACCCAACGAAGCCATAGAGCCGTTGTGTACGTGTGAGCTTGAGGAAAGAGAACGCAGACTCGTGGTCGAAGAGTTGGTTCTCTGGCATCGCATTCCCCGCCGCCTCTGCGCGTCCAGGACCCGTCAGACCCACGAATAGCATGTGTAACGAGGCCTTGCACCTAGATTAAACCAGCCCGATGGCATGTTGAAGTCCTATTTTCGTTCCACGTCGCCGCGCCTAGCTCTTGGTGTTCTCTCTCGCAATCTCGCAATCTCGCAGAGGGGGGCGTTGATAGTCGAGTTGGATTGTGTGGGTGCGTTGGACACCGCTGAGCCGGCAGCCTGTCGTATGAGAGGGCGAGGAAGATAAGAGAGAAACGGGGCCAAAGTCAAGTCAGGGTGTGACCAAGTTCAATGGTTTGGTTGAACACAGCCCCTTCTTGCGTTTGCGAGACACTAACATTGAGATATATGACATTCCTGGGAATGATGGATCTACAATCTACAATCTACAATTTACAATTTACAATTTACCCCTCCACTTATCGAAGCTGGCCTGCACGCCCTTTCCAGCAACGATATCCTCTCGGCATTGGTCGTCCTCTCGACGTCCCTTTTCCGCGATCGCACACACACGCGCTAGCATCTCCCTAGGTACGCACACCACCCCATCCTCGTCTCCAACGATCCAATCACCCGGGTGCACCTCGACGACGTCGGACAACCCAGAGCCACCACTCGCACTCGCAGTCGGTGGTGGTGACGGCGAGGATGATGATGATGAGATCGTGAGGGGGACGTTCAACGCAGAGGGGCGCGTGAACGGCCTCTGTCCGAGCGTCGACTGTCCCCGCGCAAACACCGCAAAGCCGGCCTCCCGGTGCTCACTGATGTCTCTGCATCGACCAACGACCACCACGCCCACCGCCCCACGCGATTTCGCCCCCAGTGTCATCAACCCACCCCACGCTGCCGACTTAACATCTGTTCAGATCGAAAATTCAATAATAATAAATTAAAATAATTAAATCATTAAACTTAAAATGTGCTTGGCTGCAGCTCACCAGGCGGAACGTTGATGACAATCACATGGCCCGCTAGAGCCGCATCGACAAAGTGCTGTGCGGGTTTGGGTGAGGTAGTATCGTTGAATGGCACCATTTGGACGGTATAGGCCGGTCCGCTGATACGGACACCTGGGACGGGCGAGTACTGGTGGATATCCGGTAGGTATCCACCATGCTTTACTCCGAGCTTGATGAGTGCATCCGAGAGCTTAGTGGTTGCATAATCTCCCATGTCGAGAGAGAAAGTCCTTCGCGGGCGGTTGAGTTCAAGTGACGTAAAAGAAGACAAGCGGAGACATAGATCGGACGTGAGATACTAATGATTTTGTCTAGACAGTGGGTAATAATTTACGTGGGTGGCAGAATGCCCTGCTTCAAGATGAGCCAATAAGCAATTCCTTGACACTCTCGTATGTAAAGAAGGATGTCGCGATGCTTGGAGCAACCTTAACTGTAGCGATCATCTCAGTACACGGAAAAAGATGTCAGGGGGGGAGTAAAGGACGTACGCAAGTTAGGCCAGAGCCCTCTATACAACCCAGGCCAACCTTCATTACGCAAAATATGCCGCATGGCGTCGATGGCTCCATTGTACTGGTACCCAATGGCGCCCCGCCCCATCGCAGTGACTTGCATCTTCCTCCTCAGGACATCAAAAGGGTATGTGAGCGTCTGGCTGACGGACCCAGCGAGCGCGCCGCAGAGGAGCTTGCGCGGGACCGTCGTGTTGTCAGGCGGCGTAATGACCCCCCTCAGGAACTCGTATGTGGCAAAGTTGCACCCCACGTACGGCGCCACGCCGGCCGCGGTCGCCATGATTCCCCGGTAGAGACCGCGGACGCCGCCCTCCTCTCGCATTACTTTGAGGGTCATCTCCCACATCCCAGGCATCTTTGGTAGCCCCATTCGAACGGTAGCAGCACTTCCGGCCACCGCCCCCGCCGCTGCTGCCGTGGAGGTCCCCATTTGGAAAGAGGCAGATGCTATTGAAAGTCGTGCGCGAATAAGGTCTAGAGTGAGGGAGAAAGTAAATAAATCGGAGAGTGTGTATATAGGCGATCGTTCTTACCTAGTGGGTATGTCACAGAGACCGACGTGACACCTGCAAGAGCACCAGCAGTCAGACGAGTGGGGGTGTCGAGGGGTCGGGAACCATTCCCGGTAAACCACCTCTTCAGTTGTTCATACTAGGGTAATAGGGAGCTATGAGCGAGACACGCTAGAGATAATGTAGCATTTTACGCACCGTTGTAAACTGAACCGCACTGTACGGAATGATACGGACGCAGTTTATGCCATTACCACGCATAAACCCCTTGAAACCCTCCTCTCTCCACATTCTAACGAGGCTTTTCCATACGCCCTGATACTGGCCTTTGGTATTTCCGCCCGACTGGACCTGTCTTGACAGTAAGTTAGGGCGCGCATCGTGCATATCGCGTTGAGAGCGTACTGTATTATCTTAAGTCTTTCTAATGGGCTCACCACCGTGCGAGACGCGGCTCCGGCTACACCGCCTGCGATGAAGTAAGAGGAAAGTTGTGGAGAGAGCAATGGGACGCGGGATTCCGGAACCGGTTTTGGTGGTTGAATAGCTTCTTGAGACATTTGATTATAATACTATGGGTCGTTTATGTTCATCAACACGACTTTCCAATCTATGCACGGAGCAGGTGAGTTTCAAATCGCAGAGCCTGTTGGCTCTCTTATACTTTGTACCACACCCCCCTCCGGCTCGCAAGCCTTGAGGGAAACACGCCCAACTTTCGAGGAGACAACAATGTCGACCTATGGAGATTAGAAAAAAGGGGTTCTGGCTTGCGCTGACCGGGTTTTTCAAGGCTCGTGCTCCTGACCACACGCCATTCGACTCCCACGTGGCGTGAAAATCGGTGTCTGGATTCCCCCTTGTAGGATATGAACATGCTTATACTAGTGATTACACCTCTAAGCACCTGCCGAAGAGCCATGACCACACAAGGCAACAAGCAACTTGGCAGGCTCCCACAGACCATTCCTGGAGATCAGTCCTTTGGACGACTGAGTCCAGGGAGCACCTCAGTGCGCTGTGCGGCACCTCTTCGATGTTCACTCGCGAATGAACCCATCCCCCGGCGAACTGTGCCGCGCACGGTTATCACTTATTGCGTCAATCGATTCCATCCCTTCCGACTCCGAGTACGTACATACTACAACAAGTTCAATTGGTTCCTTCACCTTGTACGTGTATGTTATAAGCGAGTGAGCGGGTAGTGCTCCCCATTGATGCAAAACGCACATTCATTGGTGAGTGAGCGCGGCCAGTGAATCGTTTGCATGTGCACCAACGCACCGTTGGGTAGCGTGTGCGAGTGGGTGGGGTAGGTGGGGAGCACCAGAGCGATGATGGGTTCCACCATCTTGGCGACTTGGCATCTAGGGGAGTACCTTACGCTTACGGGGCGAAATCTTTCCGTGACAGCAACCATTGGGTTCATCGCACAAGCTTCCTTGAGCAGTACGCAGTGACTGCGCGTATCTCTGAGGCTTTGAATCTCCGCACTCGTTGCTGGAAGGAGAACGACAAGAGAGTAACCTCGGAAACGCTCAATGGGGAAAGCAGAGCAGTCGGCACGCGGATGAGGGTATTAATAGAATTTCGCCATATACGTTCTCTGTTCCGCGCGCCCTGTGTTGTGTGGCAGCCCATTTGGATATTAAGCCTGGCTCTGCATGCTCAAATCCGGCAAAGCCCGTGAGATGGAGATGGCACTGGGGTGGCTATGGTGGCTATGAAGTCAATACTACTACAGAGCGAGCCTGGGAGCTGACATAGTGTTCAAAATGTCAAAATAGAATGCCCAAATGGTCAGCGGTTGACTGACTGAGCGCAGCCCTGGACAGAATACCACACGAGATGGTTGGTGGGTCGGCTAAGGAACGTGCGGTCGGATAGGAGTTTGAGGAGACGGCGACGGCGACACCGAACCAAGCGCTGGACACCTGGTCTAGGTCTAGAAGCTACTGTACTTACTCGGTCTGTTTATAAGGTCATGTCTGTCACTGACGGAGGTCTGTCAGTGTCCAAAGTCCAAAGTGTCCCAGTATTAGCATCGAATCTAGGTTCGATCTAGGACTAGTCTCACCACCACCACCACCAAACATTCTCCCCGGCTTCTCGTTTTACTACTGTACATCTAGTGTAATGTTTCCGCCAGCATCGCCAGACGCTGAGACATTTAGCACTCCACCTACCACCCCGAGCGTCGTTCCCGTCCCCGTCGTCCCACGTAGCCCACGTATCCCACGTACCCACCCTCTCACACCGGCTTCAGCGGCCACAGCCCCAACAAGTACAAGCGATAATCCCGTCAACGACAACGGCAGTCAGCATCAGCATCAACATCAACATCAGCGCCAGAACAACCCCCAGCTCCAGCGACGAGGTAGTGCCCGACCACAAAATCTCCTCATCGACCCAGCAAAGGGTGCAGTTCAAGGCCTCATTGGGACAGATATTGTCCTACAGCGCACCCCAGACGGCGACGCTACTGTCCTCATCCCATTTGCTCACTCCAACTCGGTCCCAGATATCCAGGAGCAGTCAGTCTCGCACCCGCTAACAACGCGGCAAAGCAACATGTATGGTGCTCTTAATAGCCCCTGCTTTGTACACTCCCAACTTGAGCGCGGCGCGTCGTTGAAGGACTGGCTCACCCAGCAGCACAACGCCAATGCCCCCGTCGGCGTTTCAAAGACCATCAACCCCCACACCCTTCCCCCTACCCTCAACGAGGACGACGCCGACCTCGATGTGGAGCGAGACCATGCAAATTCCCTCACCCGACAGCTTGCAGAGACCGCAATCGGCGTCCGCGAGATGAACAAGGCGCTCAGTCAGTCCCGATTTACCCTCCTTCTAGCTACACCTATACCTATATGCTCATAATACTACCCACCCAGGTCGTGCACGCGTCCACTCCAACCTCTCGAGCATTTTAATCATTACAAAAGCGCGCGACAACCGCCTCATCAAGCTCACCCGCGACCTCGCCATCTATCTCATGGGCAAGCAGCGCCCACATGGTGGCGGAAAGCGCCTCATCGTCTACGTCGACGCGCAGCTCCGCTACTCGAAGCGCTTCGACCCCGACGGTATCCGTGCCGAGTACCCGGAGTTCTTCGCGCCGTTGCCCAGACGCGGATCCTCGAGCTCGTCCATCGTGTCCATGCACTCTGAGCGCTCGAGCTCCGAGCCCAAAGACGAGGGCCAGCTCCGCTACTGGACGAGCGATATGTGCAGTCGCTCACCACATTTGTTCGATTTCGTCGTGACGGTCAGCCCACCTCCATTTCTACGCATTACAAAACATACTAATATACCACTTCCTATGCTTTCAGCTCGGCGGTGACGGCACCGTTCTCTTCACGTCCTGGCTCTTCCAGCGAATCGTACCCCCTGTGCTACCCTTTGCACTCGGCTCCCTGGGCTTCCTCACAAACTTTGATTTCAATGACTACAAACCCGTGATGGATTCCGCAATTGACAACGGCATCCGTGTCAACCTGCGCATGCGCTTCACCTGCACCGTCTATCGCGCCATCGCTGAGAAAGAGACCAAGAAGCGTAAAGCCGTCAAAAAGGGTATTACCGGCGAGATCCTCATGAAGGACCTCGAACGTGGTGGGTGGGAAGCACTCGAGGGTGGCTACCCCCAGACCCCCGCGTCCCATGGCGGGAAAGATAAGGAGATCAAGTGTTTTACGACGAGGCCAGTGGAGACGTTTGAAGTCATCAATGATCTCGTTG
>Ga0307515_10018258_pt1 | contig 12718 bp, 8 predicted proteins | sample 17_EM_MG_FD_194513 | JGI IMG/M metagenome (GOLD analysis project Ga0307515, IMG submission 194513) | Populus trichocarpa ectomycorrhiza microbial communities from riparian zone in the Pacific Northwest, United States - 17_EM | ecosystem: Host-associated > Plants > Roots > Unclassified | place... | reverse complement strand
ATCGCAAGGCGAAGAAGATAACGAACAATTAATGGAACTTTTTCGAAAAGGATTAGAAAGCTATAATGCTGGTACCATACTTACCAAAACAAAGTTTATGAATTTCCCTACGGTAGCGTTATGTAATTACACTATATCAGTGCAAACAATTGATAATGTGGCATAGCTAAAAGCAATAAACCAACATTGCGTAAAAATTAAGATAGACAATCATCATTGATTTATTTACAGGAAGAGATTCTTTATATTAGTCGTTCGTACTAAAACAAAAAGATGATCAATACTCTCCTAACCTCAAGAAAGGCAGTACTTTTTTCACTGACCTTATTCATAACTTCTTTTTCGGCCACGGCCCAAGAAAAAGCTTTACCTGTATTTAAAGATGGCGAAGCCCAGATTGTGGCCGCTTTTGAAACACCTGAAAAATGGATTCGACACGACCTATGGGTAGAAACCACATTTGACACTGATGGTGATGGAAAACTAGACCGTATGCATGTAAGTGTAACCAGACCTTTCCAAACTGAAACCGAAGGCTTAAAGCTTCCAGTTATTTATGAAACAAGCCCATATTATGCTGGAACGGCTGGTACTGCGCCTGGAACATTTTGGGATGTGAAACATGAAGTTGGCGTAAAACCTCCAGTGGCTCGTATTCACCCAACTGTAAAACGTACCGGTACAAGGCCGATCATTTCTAATTCATTAATTAGAGAATGGGTTAGACGAGGTTATATCATCGTACATTCATCATCTCCTGGAACTGGACTTTCTCAAGGCTCTCCTACTGTTGGTGGCATTAACGAATCATTAGCACCAAAGGCTGTTATAGAATGGCTTTCTGGAAAAGATAACGGCTATACCACACCAGATGGAAATGAAAAAGTAAAAGCCTTTTGGAGTACCGGAAGCGTTGGTATGACAGGTACTTCTTACAATGGTACACTCCCTGTTGCTGCTGCAACTACCGGTGTTGAAGGCTTAAAGGCAATTATCCCTGTTGCACCAAATACTTCTTATTATCATTATTATCGTTCAAATGGGTTGATTAGAAACCCAGGTGGTTATTTAGGCGAAGATGTTGATGTATTATACGATTATATCCATAGTGGTGCTGAAGACAAAAGAGCTTACTCGGATAAAACCGTAAGGGATGGAGAAATGGCAAAAGGAATGGACCGTGTTACGGGCGATTATAATAGTTTTTGGGCAGGAAGAGATTACCTAAATGCTGTAAAGCCATGGAAAGCCGCCTTATTAATGTCGCACGGGTTTAATGATTGGAACGTAATGCCAGAGCATAGCTATCGCATTTACAAAGCTGTTGAAGCGAAAGGCATTCCTTCAAAAATCTATTACCACCAAGGCGGCCACGGCGGACCACCTCCATTACAAATGATGAACAGATGGTTTACCCGTTATTTATTTGGAATTCAAAATGGCGTAGAGAAAGAACCAAAAGCATATATCGTAAGAGAGAAAGAGCCTAACACAAACCCTACTGCTTATGCAGATTATCCAAATCCGGCAGCAGTAGATGTTAAACTTTACCTTGGTGCTGGCGGAGCTAGTCATGGTACATTATTAACTAGCAAACCAGCAAATCAATCTTCTGAAAAACTAAGTGATGATGTTTCTTTTTCGGGAAGTGACTTAGCTAAAGCAGAAAAATCAGAACATCGTTTATTATATGTTAGTCCGGTTTTAAAGGAAGCTGTTCACTTATCTGGCCTTGCCACATTGAGTGTTAAACTAGCTAGTAGCAAACCTGCAGCTAACTTTTCAGTTTGGTTAGTTGCCTTGCCTTGGAGCGAAGGAGCTGGTGTAAAATTGATGGATAACGTGATTACTCGTGGATGGGCAGATCCTCAAAACTATAAATCGATAACTAAGGGCACGCCATTAACGCCTGGTAAATTTTACGATTTGAAGTTTAACCTTCAACCGGATGACCAGATTATCCCAGCGGGTAAACAAATTGCATTAATGATTTTTTCAAGTGATAAGGAGTTTACGCTTTGGCCTAAAGCTGGCACAGAAATTACTATCGATTTAAATGGCACCACACTTACTTTACCTGTTGTTGGTGGAAGCATTGCATTGGAAAAAGCCATTAAATAAATCTATATAAAACAGCCTTTACTGAAGCGATAATTCTCTTATCGCTTCAGTTCAAAACAATCTTAAATGAAAAAATTAATTCTATTTCTCTTCTTAATTACGGCATTAACTTCAAAATCACAAACTGTTAAATTACCAGATTCTATTTATTCTGGCAAACAAGGTGGTTTGCATGTACAGGGTGTTGTAGTGGATAAAAAAAATGGATTTGTTTATTTTTCTTTTACAGATAAGCTGCTTAAAATGGATTTAAAGGGTAATCTAATTGGTAGTGTAACAGGTTTTGTTGGCCATCTGGGCGATTTAGATTTTACTGATGACGGAAAAATTTATGGTTCACTAGAATATAAAAATGATGCAATTGGAAAAGGCATCAAAAAAGAATTAGGCGTTAAAACGGTTAATGAAGATGGTTTTTACATCGCTATATTTGATGGGTCACGGATTGTACGCCCTAATATGAATGCAGAAAAAGAAGACTTATTGCGTACAGTTTACATCAAAGAAGCAGTGGACGATTACATGGCAAATGTTAAGGTGGGCAATAAAGAAGTAGCTCATCGCTTTGCTTGTTCTGGTATAGATGGTGTTGCTTTTGCACCTGCAATTGGTAGTCCGAGCAATTCTAAAAAATTCCTTTATGTAGCGTACGGTGTTTATGGAGATACGGCTAGAAATGACAACGATCATCAAGTGATTTTGAAATATGATGTTGCTGATTGGGGGAAATATGCACAAAAGCTTTCACAAGACAAATTGCATCATTCTGGTCCACAAAAACCATTAGAAAAGTATTTCGTAAAAACAGGCAATAGCCGTTACGGTATTCAAAATATGGCTTACGACCCGACTACTGGAAATTTATTTACTGCAGTTTACAAAGGGTCTAAACCTCAATTTCCAAATTATGATTTGTTTGTTATTGATGGCAAGAAAAAACCAATTGATACTTATATCTTATCAGACAACCAAAAAATAAAAGTAAAATCTCTTTCATTGTTAGCTGCTGGACTAAAAGATGTAAAATCTGGTATTAGGGGCTGGTCATTTCCTTATGGTGCTACAGGTTTGTGGCCATTGGGCGATGGTTTGTTTTACATCTCTCACAACAGTAAAGCTAAAGATGGGCAACAACAAACCACTATTTATAAGTATAAATGGGTTGGTGATGATAAAAATGCGTTTGAGTTAGTGAAGTAAGGGGCTGTGTAATACCTAACAGATTACGTCATTGGAGCCTCTGTTTTTCACAGGGCGTTGCAATCTTCTTAGTTTAGCGTCATATCGACAGAGCGCAGCGACGAGATATCTGTTAGTTATCATCATTGACTGTCCCTAGTTCATAATCTTGCCCACGGCTCTAGGCTTGCCTCGGCTAGCCGCCGAATGGCTTTTACCTTTCCCTTGATGGAAAGGTAACCAAAGATCAAGGCTGAAAATGCCTCCTCGGATAAGTACGTCAATTGTTTTTGTGCCGCAAGCTGAGCCGTTCGACTGAAAAAGTCTCACTTCTCCACCTTGCTGATTTATTGCTAGAGAGAAGTTATTGCTTTAAACAATTAACTACTTCTCCTTCCTATGCATTTAAGGCCAGTCCTCGTACTTGGGGAAAGGTTGTGGGGTTTTGAAGGGTTGGTTTGGCTTAATATGGGTTTCGTACCTAAAAGCTGCCCTTTGTGAGGGCAGCTGCAAATCAAATTTATAAAAATGGATAATCGGTATAACCCTTTTCACCTCCACCATACATGGTTGATGGGTCTGGTTGATTTAGTTCTGCATTTAGCTCAAATCTTTTTGGCAAGTCAGGGTTGGCTACAAATGGTGTACCATAAGAAATTATTTTAGCAATTCCTTTTTCCAGTTCCGCTTCCCCAGTTTCTTTATTATACCCTCCATTGGCAATTACCAGATGGTTGCTTATGCGACCAAAGGTTTCCATGACATTTTTTGGATAATGTGGTAAATGATCTAAAGGGAACATTCCATTCATGAGATGGATGTAAGCTAGTGGCAATTTATTCAACGCTTTGATCAATGGTTTGAATTGTGCCTCAGGATCATCATTCTCAATGTTGTTATAATAAATAGTTGGCGAGAGCTTAATACTTGCTTTTGCGCTACCTATTGCACCCACAATTTCCTCCATGATTTCCAGTACAAATCGATTTCTATTTTCTATGCTTCCACCGTATTCGTCATTTCGCTTGTTGGCACTTTCTGATAGAAACTGGTTAGGCAGGTAACCAAATGCGGCATGCAGTTCGACACCATCAAAACCAGCCTCTATTGCATTTTTTGCAGCATTACCGTAATCCTTTACAATTTGTTTGATTTCTTCATTTTTTAGTTCACGAGGCGTTTCATAATCTTTCATCCCCTGTGAAGTGAAATGTTGCTGTCCTTTTATGCCAATAGCCGACGGTGCAACAGGAAGATTTCCACTTCTATCTATAGAGTGTCCAACTCTACCAGTATGCCAGAGCTGGGCATAAATAACGCTTCCTTTATCATGAACAGATTTGGTTACCTTTTGCCAAGCGTTAATCTGCTCCTGATTGTATAGACCTGGTGTGAATGGGCTACCTATCGCTTGTTCTGATATATTTATCGCCTCTGTAATGATAAGGCCAGCACTTGCACGCTGTTCATAGTATAATATAGTCGAATCCTGTACAACACCTTCGCTATTTGCACGGCTACGGGTCATTGGTGCCATTGCAATAGCGTTCTTTATAGTTTGTTCCCCTAGTACTATTTCTTTTAATAATTTCATTTTCTTTATTTTATGTTTAAACTATTTTTAATCAACCGTAAGAACAACCTTGCCATTAACTCCACCAGCCATTAAAAAATCTTGGGCTATAGCAGCCTCATCGAGCTTAAATGTTTTGGAAACAACGGGTTTGAATGCTCCAGCCTTTAATAATTCGATTCCATTTTGCAATGTTTTGGCTGAAATGTCAGAAACTACAAAATCGGCGATAACATTGTATTGTTTGGCCAGTTCCTGTGATGGTGGTATCACAATGCTCAATAATATACCACTTGGCTTTAACACTTGAAAAAGCTTTGCCTGTGCTTCACCACCAGCGGTATCGGCTACCAAATCCACATCTTTCACCAAATTGACCACATCCTGTAGTTTATAATCAACTACTTCGTCGGCTCCGAGGCTTTTTGCTAACTCCAACCCTTTTCCTGAGGCTGTTGCAATAACGTATGCCCCTGCAGCTTTGGCCATCTGAACCATTGCCCCACCAGCAGCACCTCCTCCTCCTTGGATTAATACGCTTTGTCCCTTTTCTAATTTCCCCACTGTAAACAGTACCGATTGTGCAGTTCCGATATTAACACCGATTGATGCTGCCTCCACAAAAGATAGGCCTTGCGGTTTCAGCACAACAAAGTTTTCGTTGGCCGTTACATATTCTGCGTAGGCATTTGTCTTGGTCATGGCAATCACCTCATCGCCTAATTTAAATGTTGATACTTTATCGCCAACAGCGACAATTATACCTGCAGCCTCACCGCCTGGAACAAAAGGCATTTCTACAGGGCGAATCGCCTTCATAAAGCCCATCCGGATTTTAATGTCTATCGGATTTACACCTACTGCCTTAACCTGAACTAATACATCATATTCATTCTGAATAGATGGTACCGGAAGTTCAACTTGTGCTAGCACTTCTGAGCTTCCATAGTCTTTGTATTGTATTGCTTTCATTATCTTTTAATTATTACATAAATAATCGGCACAGTCCTATGCGTTGAAATGTGATCATCACCAACTGATGTTTTTTATTTCGAGGATCTATTTCTCAAGCCACGTTAATGACTTACCCATTTTGCCATACCAACTATATGAACAAAGGTATTGAGTATAAAATGGGTAAAATAACCATAAAAGACAGAAAAATAGTCCTATCCGACAAGAGAACGATATTAGTAAGAGAAAGCTAGGCTGTGTAGGAGAATTTTTTAGGTGTAATACCGTACTGCTTTTCAAATAGCCTGCTGAAGTGACTTAGGTTCGAAAATCCGAGCTCATATCCAACTTGAGAGACAGAATGCTTTGCCTGTTTTAGCAAAAAGGCAGCCTCTTCCATTCTTGCCCTCTGGTAATAATTATAGATGGTATCTCCAAACGTTTGCTTAAAGAGCTGCTTTAGTTTGGTCTCGCTCATCGATGCAATAGTAGCTAACTCACCGATTACCGGCGGAGTGCTAAGATCACGCAGTATCTCATTACGAATAGCAAGAAGTCTTTCTGCATCGCTACTGTTTATGCTCTTAAAGGTAGTATTCTCCCTTAGCGACAGCTTGCTAAACAGTAGGTACATTAGTTCTTGGACTTTGATCTGGACATAAAAACTGTTCAACGAATTGTTCATGTCGACCGAGACAATGTTTTTCAGCAGCAGTTGCATTTCTGGATCTAAGCTTTCGAAAAAGAGAAATGATGTGTCTTCCGCTGTAATGGTTTTCAGTATTGTGTTTGGATTTTGGATTGATAGAACCGAACGTAACCTGCTCGCAGTAATCCCAACAACTGCATACTGGATATTGGTATGAGCAGGAAAACGAATTTCTGTGCGCAGATCATTGGTGGATAGCAGTATGGAGGAATCATTTTTCTGTAATAGCCGTAAATCTTCCTCGTTGTTATATTTAACTTCAAGATCTTTGCTGTTATTATAAAAGAAAATGGCACGTACACTATTGGCCTCTGAATCAGGATTTCTTTTGATGATAAGATCTTCATTTAATTTATATCGGTGAATCGTTAATTTAAAATCATTACCAAACCCAACCCTGCGAACGTAGCCTTCTCCAAGTGTTTTTGGAATTTCTAATACACCATCTCTTACAGGTACGTCAATCTGTTTTGAAAAAAGGTTTACAAAGTCAAAACCAGGAGCTGATGTAAATTCGAAGATCATTGTAAGTGATAACTAATTAATAAATCTAAGGTTAAGATAAATTTCTTAAGTTATATCACTTTCGTCTAACATTTTCATTTTTAACAAAAATGTGTGTCATTGCTCTTGGTCGTTTCCTCAGCCCTGAGGCAATCTCCTTCTTTAAGCGTCATATTGACAGAGCACAGCGACGAGACTTCTGTTTCATCTTTGCCAATTGCTTTACCCATTTCACGGCCTTGCTTCACTCTATGCCGTGAAAGCATTTTCATTTTTCCTTGATGAAAGACGAAACAAAAAAATCAAGGCCTTGTACTTCGCAAAGAGTGGTGGATTTTGAGGGGTTGCGAGTTGCATAAACCTCAGCCCAACCCTCTCCTTAAAGAGAGGGAGTGCAAAGTTGCCCAACAGACAATGTGCGTCATTCCCGTGCAGACGGGAATCGTAAAGCATTATACCTTATCAGCCTAGCATCGCATTAAGATTGCCAGTCGAGCTGGCAATGACGCTCTGAACAAAGGAAATCTACTTTGGAAAGACAGTGTGGTTGAAGGTTCAATAGTTGCAGTTGCTTAATTTATAGTTGCAGTTCGAAGTTTTATAGTTGCAGATGCTTACTTTTAAACGGCAGGTCTCTACTTTATAGTTGCAGTTCGCTACTTTATAATGGCAGTTGCTTACTTTATAATCGCAGGTCTCTATTTTATAATTGCAGGTTGAAGTTTTATAGTTGCAGGCGCTTACTTTTAAACGGCAGGTCTCTACTTTATAACGGCAGGTCGGAGTTTTATAGTTGCAGGTGCTTACTTTATAGTAGCAGGTCGAAGTTTTATAATTGGAGTTCCCTACTCTATAGTTGCAGGTGCTTACTCTAATTTGGGATTAGAAAATTGTTAGGCAGTGTGTGTGATAATTAAAAAAATAGGGATGATTGTTTTCTCATCATTTTACGCTTTTAAAACTGAGGTCGGAGATTTGCTTGAAGGCTGCACTACTCGCTCCAAATATAGATTTAATATAGTTTTTAACATCTGCCGATGTGGCTACCATTCCTGTTTCTGGGTGGTATATGATTACGTTACGACTTAGTCTGGCGTTGCTCATTTGGGTGTTGGTGTTAACTACCAAAGCGTTATTGGTTTTAAGGTCTTGGTAAAGTGCTTGCAAGGTTGCAACTTTTAATTCGGTTTCATTAGGTGCATAGGCTGGTATACTTGCCAACAGTTTTACTTGTTTATCGAAGGTATCTAAAAGGCTATCGAAACTTAGTTGTGCTGACGAAATTTGTGTTGGTGGTGTAGTTGGCGTAATGGGCGCATTGGGCTCTGGTGAGGTACCTCCTTCTGGATATTGCCCATCGTTTGGCGCTGGTGTAACCGCTGGTGGTGTTTTAGCTGATGCTCGTTGCCCCTGAATTTTTCTGTTGAGTGTTTGCATGTTTTCTATTACTGCCTTGGAAACGTCTGTTGCCTTTAGGGAATTGAGCATTTTGGTGCTTAATTTTTTTAAGGGTTCAAAAGCTACTTGTCTAGCTGCAATGGCATTGCCGTTGGTTGCCAATAAGTTATTTACATTGCCCATTAGGCTTGATGCCGCATCTGCTGTTGCTTGTAACGATGCTAATTGAATTGATACTCTCGATGGGTTGTAAACTGCGCCATAGCCGGTTACAAATGAGATAAGGGTTTCGAAGTTTGCCACGTTCTTGGCGTGACCTGTTTCATACGTTGAAGCCATAATTTCTTGGTTTTAATTGTTAATTATTTAATGAATTATCATCAAGTTAATTATTAAAACCATTACAACCTAAAGGTGTGAAAGCAGACTTATTTATTCATTTACAGTGATTTGATAGACTTTTTCTTATTGCTTAACAATACTAAACCCTGGGTTTATAAATTTTTGAATTACGATAAATATTTGCTTCTGAGGAGAAGAAATTGGGAGATAAATATTTTTATTTTTTTGTTGGGGTGATGGGTTACAAATCCCTTTAAGTGAAAAATTCGAGATGTCTTTCAGGACATCTCGAATAACTTGAAATTGTGAGATTAGAATATATTTTTCGGTCTTTCTATTGGCTTCTTATTCTTTAGTTCTCAAGTAATCTTGATAGTACTTCGATGACTTCATTACATAACATTTCCCTTCGACTACAAAACCATCTAAATTATGCTCTATGGTATACTTAGAAAGATCATCAATTTTATTGATGAAACCCCTACCATTAAAGTTCAGCGATGTATTGCACAAGATACCATAACCAGTGCATTTTTTAAATTCTAATAGCAATTTGTGCAAGTTTTTGTTCGTACTAGCTGACACTGTTTGAATACGAGCAGTTTTATTAACATGAGTAACGGCCTTAAGTGCTTCCGTATTTGCGACGAAAGTGTAAAGCATATACGGACTTGGGTGTTCGCAACCGAACCACTTCAGGGCATCCTCCTCCAAGCAAACTGGAGCAATCGGACGAAATTGTTCACGTTGTTTAATCTCATTTAATCTTACCCTAGTTTTTTCTTCAAATGGTGCGGCAAGAATCGAGCGATTTCCAAGCGCTCGTGGACCGATTTCATATTTACCACACACCCAGGCAAGAATGAGATCATTAGCTAACATATTAGCAATTAATGCAGAATCTGCATCATAAAGATCATATTGTGCATAATCAAAAGAGCCACTTACATCGAAGTATTGACCTGAGTAAACGTCCCACTTCACCGTAGAATCTCCTGTGAAGTGGCGTTGCGCATCTATAGCAGTTCCTATTGCAGAGCCGGAATCATTTGCAACTGGTGGAACAAATATCTCGGAGAATAAGCCCGATTCTTTCCATTTAGTATTCCAATCGCAATTTAGTCCACATCCACCTGCAATCAATAATGGTAATTTCTTCTTCATATTCAATTTTGCGAATTGATAAAAGATATTAAAAATTAAATCACTGAAAACCCCTGTGAAGTTTCTAAATTCCTCATCATCTACTCCTACGTTGTAGTAAAGTGAGCTCTCAAGATTGTCGTATAAGCTTAATTGGATATGTGGTGAGTCCAATAGAAAATCAATAAGCTTTTTTTCATCATCTGAAGATTTACGGCGATTTGAAAATGAAGTTAACGCCATAAGCTTTCCTGCATCAGAGAAACGAGAAAACGGTGCAGTTTTGGGAAATGTGGGGTCGGCTAAGCCATAGATTGAAGCGTAACGATTTCCTGGTTCATTTAGGACATCTGCAAGTAATGTTATATTCAATTCGGAATCAATCTCGTAAAAAGCACCTATTTCACCTTCCCATAACAGCGCATAGCATGGGGTTCCTTTTGGTAAGTTTGACATCCCCAAAGCGCAAAGTAAATGTGACCGTTCATGAGAAGAGGAGAAACAGTATACCTCCCTACCTAATAGATTTCTTTTTTCAATGATAATATTTTCCTTTCTAAGACCTCGGTATCCTACATGGACAAATGATCCAAGTAAAGGTTGCTCGCGTGGCCACCAACCTCCGGTACAAATGACATCAGGTATTTCGTCAAGTTCACCAAGAACACGAAACACATCATGACTGGATATGGGTGAATACCGATAATTTGAATTTTTTTCAGCTTCAATAGAAAACAATAGTTGACCATCTTTTAGGTATGCAATCGCTCCATCATGGCCAGGATTATAAGAGAGTATATTCATAAGGATTTTAAGTTAACACGGATTTGCCTCCAATGCGATTGATTTTATAAAAGTAGTAGTGGGAAATCTCTGGTCAATAATACGTCCAGCAAGTTCTTTTGAACGGCATGGCCAAAGATTTACATGAAGTGCCATAGGAAGGTGTGGAATTGGAGTGGGATTCCACTCAATACGTTTATGTACCAGAATATCGTCAACAAACCATCGAATTATATTTGGTTCCCATTCAATGGCATAATTATGATAAGATTCAGATGCATCAAATCCTAGATTGATATAGGATGCAGCTCCTCTATAGCCGTAATCAAACTTTGCCCCTTCACCTCCAGGATTGTAATAAACATTTACCATCAATCTATCTGTTCGATTTCCAGAAATCTCGACATCGATTTCTTGTCTTGGTGAGTCGCGATGTAAGAAAAAACCGGTGATAACACCAGGTACTTTCGAAGCTTTTATATTAGCTTCGAAGCGACCATACAAGTATCGATCTCGACTTGTTATCGCTGCTGCGCTAAATTCCCTAACTCCAAGATGTTCTTTTTTGATACTGAGAGCTACACCATTCCCGTCCAGCAGTTCTACATTTTCAAGACGAAATAATGCTAAATTATCCGTAAAGGTATCATCTCGTAGGAACCAGAATTTTTTATCAATAGTTTTTAGAAAATCATTAAACTTAGACTTGATCGGCTTATTTGTTAAATTATTAAACTCATAAATACTTGCAATACCTTGCCAAGTTAAGTCTGCCTCAATAACCCATGGTGACTTGTCTCGTTTTGGAATTTCACAGGGTAGTACTTCATCAAAATTGCCAGTTGCATTTAAAATTTTTCTTTGTCCAAGATCGATAAGTTCTGGAAATGAGCAAGTTGGTGGCGCACACCTTAGATATTCACAAATAATCTGCCATTTGTTAGTTGCATCTATATCAACAATAACGATTTCTGTATCATTGAAACTATCTATGATTGTTAAGTAAACCTTATCTAAAACAATATTATTTTTTGCAATTAAGAACTTAGCTTTAGGGTAATGTGATTTTATCACACCGATTTCAGTCATCAAAGGCATAATGTTCACATAAGCATTAAAAACCCTGTCACCCTTACCAGAGACCAACCTCTCCAATTCGGAGTTCGGAAGCATTTGGAGGTCGTTGCAGCATCTGTACCCAAGCATTGAAAGCCCCATTGCAATTGAAGTCAAACCAGAATTTTTAGGTCCGAAAACAAAGACAGGATATTCAGTTGGATCAGTATGAAACAAAGCTGCAGCTTCACTGTTGATTGCACCAATTCTCGTCAGCGAAGGAAGTATTGAATATGAATTAGTAGAATTTAGATCGGGACGCTGATTGATAACTGATCTTTTGATTGCACGAACATTAAGATATTTGAATTGATGGTTTAACCAAAGGTCCACTGGACCTTTACAAGGAAGGAGCTTGAGTAATTTTTTGGCACCTCTTTTTGAAATAACGTAACCAGAAAGATTCCATAATCCACGTTCAGGTTGAAATATCATTTGTGAAAGGAATGTTTTAGGTGCACCATGCTTTACCTCCTCATACGAAAGATAAAGCACATCAAATTTATAGTCATCATTGCTAGCTTCTATGATTTCAGCCCATGCATTGTTTAAATCTTGCGAAAATCCAGGCCGAAACCATACATCATCCTCAAGGATTAATGCATACTCATATCTACTTGCGGCCAACTGTCTCCAAACCCCGATATGTGATTGAGCAACAGCAATCTCGGGACGGCTCATTTGAATTGGAGCATCAAGTTCAATTAATGTTGGCAAAGCTAGTGGTTGAGGTTCAACAAAGAGTTGCTCCCCGAGTGTATAAATGGGGTCGATATTGGCATCCTTTATCGGATCATTTAAAAAAAGTTTGGCATCAATCGCATCGTAACGCTCAGTGAGTCTCCAAAGCTCAACACCAGAGGAATCTAATATATGTAATAGTTCATTTTTCATAT
>Ga0307515_10018257_pt1 | contig 12719 bp, 9 predicted proteins | sample 17_EM_MG_FD_194513 | JGI IMG/M metagenome (GOLD analysis project Ga0307515, IMG submission 194513) | Populus trichocarpa ectomycorrhiza microbial communities from riparian zone in the Pacific Northwest, United States - 17_EM | ecosystem: Host-associated > Plants > Roots > Unclassified | place... | reverse complement strand
TCAAAAGGCGGAAGCGTTGCAAGCGCTCTCGTCATAAAACGAACCGAGGTAGGAAATGCGCTTTACTCAGGTGCTTTGCGGCACGGCGTCCGCCGTCGTGCTCGCCGGTCTGACCCCGCTGGCGGCTCAGGCCCAGGATACCGAAACCCAAACCGTCGACAGCATCGTCGTCACCGCCCAGAAGCGCGAGCAGAACCTGCAGGACGTGCCGGTGGTGGTCACCGCCGTCGGCGCCAAGCTGCTGCAGGACACCGGCGTCAAGGACATCAAGGACCTGACGATCCTGACCCCCGGCCTGACCGTGACCTCGACCGCGTCGGAAGCCTCGACCACCGCCCGTATTCGTGGCGTCGGTACGGTCGGCGACAACCCCGGCCTGGAAAGCTCGGTCGGCGTCGTGATCGACGGCGTCTATCGCCCCCGCAACGGCGTGTCGTTCGGCGACCTGGGCGAGATGGAGCGCATCGAAGTGCTGAAGGGCCCGCAAGGCACCCTGTTCGGCAAGAGCACCTCGGCCGGCGTCATCAACATCATGACCAAGGAGCCCGAGTTCGCCTTCGGCGGCAGCGCCGAGGCGACGATCGGCAATTTCAACGCCCACGCCCTGGCGGCTTCGGTGACCGGTCCGCTGGCAGGCAGCGAGAAGCTGGCCGGCCGCCTCTATGTCGCCGCCCGCGAGCGCGACGGCTATAACGACGTGGTCACGGGCAACGGCCCCAGCAAGCGCGACCAGGACGCCGACCAGGGCTTCTACACCGTGCGCGGCCAACTGCTGTTCATTCCGGACGACAAGGCCACCTTCAAGCTGATCGGCGACTACACCAAGCGCGATGAGAACTGCTGCGGCGCCGTACAGATCCGCACCGGCCCGACCGCCGGCATCCTGGCGCTGCTGAACGGCGGACCGGCCGTGGCCACCACCGCCGATCCCTATGCCCGCGTCGCCTATTCGAACCGCGGCGCGCCGTCGTCGGTCGAGGACAAGGGCGTCTCGCTGCAAGGCGTGATCGACACGGACTTCGGCCAGATCACCTCGATCTCGGCGATCCGCAACTGGCGCACCGACAACGGCCAGGACTCCGACTTCACCACCGCCGACCTGGCTTACCGGGTGAAGGACGGCACCAACTACGCCGAGTTCACCACCTTCAGCCAGGAAATCCGCCTGGCCGGTCAGACCGAGAAGTTCGACTGGCTGGTCGGCGCGTTCCTGGCCGACGAGCGGTTGGATAACAAGGCCAACTTCCTCTACGGCAACAATTACGAACAGTATCTGGGCCGCCTGCTGTCGCGCTCGGGGGCCAACCCGGCCGGCGTCGCCAACTTCGTCGCCCTGCTGCTGAACCGCGCGCCCAACACCAGCTTCGTTGGCGGCCAAGGCCTGCACGACCAGTACAAGCAGCGCGCCACCACCGTCGCCGGCTTCACCAACAACACCTGGCACGTGACCGACGCGTTCGATATCACCGCCGGCCTGCGCTACTCGATCGACAAGAAGGACCTGGACACCTACCAGACCACCAGCGACGGCGGCGTGGCCTGCGGCACCGCCCTTTCGCCGGCCGGCCAGGCCCGCATCGCCGGTATCGTCGGCCCGGCCAACGCCGGCACGGTCATCGGCAACCTCTGCCTGCCCTGGGCCAACCCGCTGTTCAACGGCCGCGGCACGACCCAGAAGCGTAGCGACAAGGAATGGAGTGGCACCATCAAGGCGTCGTATCGCTTCTCGCCGGAGGTGTTCACCTACGCCTCGTACGCGCGCGGCTACAAGGGCGGCGGCTTCAACCTGGACCGCACCCAGTCGTCCAACGGCCTGCCCAGCGGCGGGCCCGGCGTCGTGCCGATCAACGACACCTCGTTCGCGGCCGAGTTCGTCGACAGCTACGAAGTCGGCATGAAGAACACCCTCTTCAACCGCTCGGTGCTGTTCAACGTCACCGGCTTCTACCAAAAGTTCAGCGACTTCCAGCTGAACACCTTCCTGGGCACCTCGTTCGCGGTGCGCTCGGTGCCGGAAGTGACCTCCAAGGGCGTCGACGTTGACTTCATCTGGTTCACCCCGGTGCGCGGCCTGTCGATCCAGAGCGGCCTGAGCTACGCCAAGACCCAGTACGGCGATGACGCGATCCCCAACGATCCGACCAACGCCCTGGCCCTGTTGCCCGGCAGCCGTCTGTCGCTGGCGCCGGAATGGTCGGGTTCGGCCTCGCTCACCTACGAGCACCAGGTCGGCGACGCCATGAAGGCCCGCTTCAACATCGGCGGCAAGTACTCGTCCGACTACAACACCGGTTCGGACCTGTTCCCGCCGAAGGAGCAAAAGGCCTATACCCTGGTCAACGCCCGCGTCGCCCTGGGCGCGCAGGACGACCACTGGACGGTCGAACTGTGGGGTCAGAACCTGTTCAACGAGAAGTACACGCAGGTCGCCTTCAACGGCTTCCTGCAAGGCTCGTCGGGCCTGAGCGCCACCAACGCCACCTACGTGCCGGCCAACGACACCATCACCTACGATGCGTTCCTTGGCGCGCCGCGCACCTACGGACTGACGCTGCGTTCGAAGTTCTAGCCAAGGCCCGGGCGGCGGTTCGCCGTCGCCCGTCTCTCGAACCTTCAGAAGGGCGATCCGGGAAACCGGGTCGCCCTTTTCGTTTGGTCACGCTTTCATCGAATCCCGAAGCGCCTCACCCTGCCTCAACCCCCTGGGGCGGGGCTCGGCTGCGGAGGCGCATCGCATGAAGACCGTCCGACTGCTCGGCGTCTGGGTCTGCCTGTTGCTGGGCCTGGCCATCGCCAACCTGGCCCTGCGCACGCCCCCGCCCCTGCCCGCCAACGCACCCGCCGACCAGTTCTCGGCCGGCCGCGCCATGGTCGATGTCCGGGCCATCGGCCGCAAACCGCACCCGATCGGTTCGGCCGAGATCGTCCGGGTCCGCGACCACCTGCTCTCCCAGGTCAACGGCCTGGGGCTGGAGGTGCTGGTGCGGTCCGGCGAAGGCGTGCGCGACGCGGCCAAGTGGTCGCCGCGGGCCACGGCCGTCGGCGCGGTGCAGAACATCGTCGCCATCCTGCCCGGGACCGACCGCGACGCCCCCGCCGTGCTGGTGATGAGCCACTACGACACCGTCCACAACTCGCCCGGCGCGGCCGACGACTCGGCCGGCGTCGCCGCCGCCCTGGAGATCGCCCGCGCCCTCAAGACCGGTCCGGCCCCGGTCCGCGACGTGATCTTCCTGTTCACCGACGGCGAGGAGCCCGGCCTGCTGGGCGCCGAGGCCTTCTTCGCCCGCGACCCCCTGCGCGACCATGTCGGCGTGGTGATCAACATGGAGGCCCGGGGCGACGCCGGCCGAGCGGCCATGTTCCAGACCGGACCCGACAGCGGCGACCTGATCGGCGTCCATGCCCGCGCCGCCCACCAGCCCACCGCCAACTCGCTGGCCGCCGCCGTCTACCAGCGCATGCCCAACGACACCGACTTCACCCACGCCCTGCGCAAGGGCCTGCCGGGGCTGAACTTCGCCTTCATCGACGACCAGCTGGCCTATCACACCCCGCTGTCCACCCCCGAGCACCTCAACCAGGGCAGCCTGCAGAACCTGGGCGACCAGGCCCTGCCCGTGGTCCGCGCCCTGGCCACGGGCGCCGCCCTGCCCGCGAAATCGCCGGACCTGATCTATTCCGACGTCCTGGCCCTGGGCCTGGTCGCCTATCCGGTCAATGTCGGCTGGGCGATCCTGGCCGTCGCCGGCCTGCTGATCGTCTTCACCGGCTACCGCGCCCTGCGCGGCAAGGCGGTGACCTTTGTCGAGATCCTGCGCGGGATCGCCGGCTTCCTGTTGCTGGCCGCCGCCGCGGTCCTGGCCCTGCACCTGGCCGGGCGGCTGATCGGCATCGGCGACCAGCAGCGCTATTACGCTGTGCTGGGCCAGTTCAACGCCCTGCTGCCGGGCGCGGGCATCCTGCTGATCGGAGTGTGCGTCAGCATCCTGATCCTGCAGGCGCGCGGGACCGGGATCGGGGGCCGGATCTGGCTCAGCGTCGTCGCCGCCGCGTTGGGCGGGGCCTGCAGCCTGGTCGGCGGGTTCGATCCCGTCGGCCTCTACCTGGCCGGCGGCGTGATCGTCCTGGCCTGGCTGAGCCTGGGCAAGGGCATCGGGGTGTTCGGCGCCTGGCTGGGCTCGCTGTTGGTGCTGCTGGCCCTGGCGGTCGCGGCCATGGTGCTCGTGCCCGGCGGCTCGGTGATGCTGGCCTGGCCGCTGCTGGCCGCCAGCCTGGTGGCCGCTCTGGTCATGGCGGTGGGCGGGACCCGCGACCGCCGCGTGGCCTGGGCCCTGACCCTGGTCGTCAGCCTGGTGGCCGTCGCCGTGGTCGCCCAGCTGGGTTCGTGGGGCGCCTGGACCTTCGCGGGCGTCGGCTTGCAGGAGCCGGCCGTGCTGGCGGTGTTCGCCATCCTCGCCGCCCCGGCGCTTCTGCCCCTGGCCTTCGACTTCGCCGCCTATCGCTGGGCCCCGGTGTTCGCCGGCGTCGCGGCGGCGGCGGGCGTCGGCCTGCTGCTCTATGCGGGCCTGGCCGAGGGCGGACCGACCCGCCCGCGCCTGGCCGAGGCCAGCCACCTGGCCGACCTGTCGACCGGCACGGCCTGGCGCGTCTCGCCCCTGCCGCGCCTGGATCCCTGGTCGCGGGTGGTGCTGTCGGACAATGACAACACCCCGGTGCTCAAGGCCTATCCGCCGCTCTACCGTAACCCGGTGTGGATGGCCCCGACCGCCGTCCTGCCGGTCGAGCGGCCGGTGCTGACGATCAACCGGGCCGGCGACCGCCTGTTGATCCGCGCGGTGCCCACGGCCGGCGCCGAGGTCCTGACCTTGCGCATCCGGCCCAGCCTGGAACTGGACGGGCCACGCCTCAACGGCCGGCCGCTGGTCCTGCCCACCCAGGCCGGCGAATGGAGCAGCCTCAGCTACCACGCCCCCGACCCCAACGGCGTCACCCTCAGCTTCACCGCTCGCGACGCCGGCAAGGTCGAGGTGGCCGTGGTCGAGATCCGCGACGGCTGGCCGCGCGGCTCCTCGGCGATCCCCGCCAAGCCGGAGGCGCTGATGAGCACGGGCTATTCGGACAAGACCATCGTGCTGGATCGCGGAGCGCTGAGCTGGCCGGCCTATGTGGAGGGGGACGGGGAATAGATCCTTCTCCCCTTGCGGGAGAAGGTGTCGGCGCAGCCGACGGATGAGGGGTCGCGCTGACCTATCCGCCGTGCGCGGCTGCCTCTTCCTTCAGCCCGGACAGGTTCTAGGGAGCGATATGAGCGATCTTTCGACGCCCACCCAGGTCGCGCCGCTGGAGGCGGCGCAAGCCGCTGCCTTGAACCGCGACGGCTATCTCCTGCTGCGGAACGCCGTACCCGAGGCCTGGTGCGAAGCCCTGCGCGCCGCCTTCGACGCGGGCGTGCGGACGCGGGACCAGTGGGCCGCGCCCCGGGGCGTCGGCTGGCGTCACGCCCTGGTCGACCTGGATCACACGGTGCAGCGGACCTGCCGCGTGCCGGCCCTGCTGGCGGCGGCGGGCCAGATATTGGGCGGCCCGTTCTTCCTCACCCAGGTCGAGGGCCGCGAGCCGCTGCTGAACGGCGGCCACCAGCCCCTGCATCGCGACGGCGCGGGCCAGAACGCCGTCGCGGCCCTGGTCTTCCTCGACCCCTACGGGCCCGCCAACGGCGCCACCCGTGTGGTTCCGCGCCCTCTCGACCCGGGCGACCGGGTTGAGGAGCCTGACGAGGCCCTGTCCCTGACCCTGGCCGGCGAGGCCGGGGATATCCTGGTGTTCGACGCCGACCTGCTGCATGGCGCGACCCGCAACCCCTCCGGCGCGCGGCGGCGCTCCCTGCTGCTGACCTTCAAGCCCGAGCGCGACCGCGCCGACGAAGACGCCTGCCGCGCCATCCGCAACGTGCGGATGGACACCGGCGAGGTGTTCATCGTGTGAGTGACCGGGGGCAGCCCCCTCGACGCGCCTGGAGTCCGCCCGCGCCTAACGCGAAGCGTCGGGAAACCGAACCAGGAGCCCCACATCGCCCGGATCGTGTTGAACGATGATGCGCGCTTTCAGGGTCGCGGCGAGCTTCACGAGCCGGTCGATGGAAGCCAGAGACTCCGCGCGATCGGTATTCCAGGTCGGGACGTGGCGGGGCGCCAGCTGGCTCTCCAGATGGGCCACGTCACCACTGAGAATGACGGGCCCGGTCTCGGGAAGGCGGACGAGCAAGGCCAATTCGCCTGGCGTATGGCCCGGCGCGCCGAGGATGGTGACCGAGCCATCGCCGAACACATCCCGATCGCCGTTGATCGCATCGATGGCGCCGGCGCCCTTCAGCCAGTGTTCCAGCAAGCTGGGATCGGCGAAGGCCGGCGGCGCGCCGCGCAGGGCTTTCAGATCGGCGGCGCCGATGAGGAGGGTGGCCCCGGGGAACAGGGCCGCCTGTCCGACATGGTCGAAATGGTAGTGGCTGATCGCCAGGCGGCCGATTTGCTCGGGCCGCACGCCGATCCGCGCGAGCTGGCTGGCGAGGTCTTGGCGCAGGGTGGCGCTGATGGGCTCGGCGTCGAGAGCCTTGCCCAACAGCGAGACCGGCAAGCCGGCGTCCCACAATAGATAGTCCGCTCCGTGCCGCACCAGATAGCAGCCGTTGCTGAGCCGCTCCGATCGACCGTCATAGGCCCCGGTGTCGGACAGAGGCGCGGCGTCGTTCATCTGGATTTCACCGCAGTCGAGCCGCCACAACTGAAGCGCCGCGGGCGCGGCCCCGGCGTACGAAGGCATGGCGCCCAACGCGCTCATGGCCAGAAAGAGACTTGCCGTCAGGGCCGTTCGGATTTTACGCATGTGATCCTCATCTATCGTCCCGGCCTCCGATAGCGGGGCCGCGCGGGACCAAGGATCCGGTCCGCTCGCCGATGAGCCGGAAACGCTCGCGGATCCGCTTGTCTTGCACCGATGTCGCGGCGAAGAGTTCGACATGGCCCACGAGATGTCCCCGATCGATAACTGGAGCCTGCGCCAGGCGCTGCTGGCCCGTCTGTCGAAACTCAGATCCCCGGGCCCGGTCGGCGCCCACCGCTACGCCGGCTCGGACGGGGGCGGCGTGTTTGGCTATTGCCGTTTCGCCCGCGAACGGATCGCTCAGCTTCGCCTCGCCGAGCCGCTGATCGTGGTCGTGCTCAGCGGCGCCAAGGAGCTGTGGGTCGGTGACGTCCGCGATCACATCCGCGCTGGAATTCCTTTCGTCATCCCCGCCGGGGTGACCTTCGACGTCGTCAACGTGCCGGACGCGCGCTCTGGGCGTTACGAGTCCGTCGCCATCACCATTGACGCGGAGTTGCGGCGATCAGCGCGGCGCGCCGCCAGCCACGGTCAGGCGCGATCGGGTCCGAAGGCGATCGGCCGGGAGATCGCCCTCACGCCGGACCTCGTCGAGGCCTTTGGGCATGCCGCCACGGCGCTGCTCGATCCCGCGCGGGCGCCGGCCCTGGCCCGTCATCGCATTCTCGAAATCCTGCTGCTGGTGACGGAGGCGCCCGCCGCTCGCGGCCTCTTCGCGGCGACAATCCACAGCCGGGCGGAGGACATCGTCCGTCAACATCCGGCAAGGCTCTGGCGCGTGGAGCAGCTTGCGCAAGAGATGGGTCTTGGCGCATCGACCCTCCGACGTCGCCTCGCGGCTGAAGGGGGCTCCTTTCGCGAGCTCGTGCTCGGCGCGAGAATGGATGTCGCGCAGGACCTCCTGACTCACGAGGCCTATACGGTCGCGCAAGCCGCTCAGGCTGCGGGCTATAGCTCGCGGTCGCATTTCGCGCGCCGGTTCCGCGCGGCGCATGGCGTCCAGCCAAGCGAGAAGCGCCGGATCGGCTAGTCGCGATCGCTTTCGCTACCGAGCGAGGCCGCTTGAGGGCGCCTCAAGGTCAGGCCGCCACCTCGAGCCGCCGGTCAACATGCCCGTTGTCGAGCCGGCGGGGACAGGCGCATGCGCCTGTCCCCGAAAGCCCTACTCCGCCGCGACCTTCGGCGAATAACCCAGCACGGCCTTGGTTTCGAGGAACTCGCCGAAGGCGTGGTCGCCCCATTCGCGGCCGTTGCCGCTCATCTTGTAGCCGCCGAACGGGGCCATCAGGTCGGTTCCGGCGCCGTTGAGGATCACCTGGCCGGCCCGCAAGCGCGACGCCACGGCCCGGACCTCGGCCTCGTTATTGCCCGAGACATAGGCGGCCAGGCCGTATTCGGTGTCGTTGCCGATGGCGACGGCCTGGTCGACGCCGTCATAGCCGAGGATGGCCAGCACGGGCCCGAAGATCTCTTCCTTGGCGATGGTCATGTCCGAGGTGACATTGGCGAACACGGTGGGCTTCACATAGTAGCCGGTCTCCAGGCCCTCGGGCTTGCCGGGACCGCCCGAAACCAGGGTCGCGCCCTCGTCGACGCCCTTCTGGATCAGGCCCTGGATCTTGTTCCACTGCACCTCGGAGACCACCGGGCCCAGCTTGGAATTGCCGTTCGGGTCGCCGACGGTGTGGGCGTCGGCGGCGGCCTTGGCGATGGCGATCACCTCGTCCATGCGCTTTTGCGGGACCAGCATCCGGGTCGGAGCGTTGCACGACTGGCCCGAATTCATCATCACCGAGGCCACGCCGCCGCCGACCGCCTTCTGGTAGTCGGCGTCGTCGAGGATGATGTTGGGGCTCTTGCCGCCCAGTTCCTGATGGACGCGCTTGACGGTCGGGGCGGCGTTCTTGGCCACCTCGATGCCGGCCCGGGTCGAACCGGTGAACGACACCATGTCGACCTCGGGATGCGAGCTGAGCGCCGCCCCCACCACCGGACCGTCGCCGTTGACCAGGTTGAACACCCCGGCCGGCACGCCGGCGGCGGCCAGGATCTCGGTCCAGATCCAGGCCGAGAACGGGGCCACTTCCGAGGGCTTGAGCACCATGGTGCAGCCGGTGGCCAGGGCGGGTGCGACCTTGCAGGCGATCTGGTTGACCGGCCAGTTCCACGGCGTGATGAACGCGCAGACCCCGATCGGCTCCTTGACCAGGCGCGTGGTGCCGCGGTCTTCGCTGAACTTGTAGTCCTTCAGCACCTGCAGCGCGGTCTGGACGTGGGCGATGCCCATGGCGGCCTGGGCGCGCTGGGCCAGCCAGGAAGGGGCGCCCATCTCCTCGGTGATGGCCTTGGCCATGTCCTCGAAGCGCTTCTGGTACTCGGCGATGATCCGCTCGAGCAGGTCGATGCGCTCTTCGCGGCTGGTGACGGAGTAGGTGGCGAAGGCCTTGCGGGCGGCGCGGACGGCGATGTCGACATCCTCGGCCGTGCCCAGGGTCACCCGGCCGGCGACAGCCTCGGTGGCGGGGTTGATCACGTCGACCGTCTGCGTGCCCTTGGGCTGCACCCACTGTCCGTCGATGTAGAACTTCAGGTAGTCGCGCATGCCGTGCTCCTCCGGGTCGGGCCGCTCACGTCGGGAGGGACCTCGTTCAAACATCCATTTTAATGATCGTTGATCACTGGGGAAGGGCAGATTGCGATTTCATCTCCTCCGCCCGTCATCCTCGGACTTGTTCCGAGGACCCCTGCTTCAGCCAAGCTGCCCTCAAAAGGCGCGCACGGCGCCGGCGGCGGCCTGACCGCGAACGACAGCGCGGCGGATCGAGGGGTCCTCGGAACAAGTCCGTGTTCCTACCGAAACCGACAAAGCGCCCTCAACGTCCCACGGAAACTCGCCGACAACCTCCCGGCGCTTGGCTTTCCGGTCATGTGCCCACGCCAACACCGTCTCCAGATCCCCGAAGAGCTGAGCACTGATCTCGCCGCGCTTGGCGCCGGGCGTCAGCACGATCTTGTCGATCAGGCCGCGTAGCGCGGTCGCCGCCTCGGTGCGGTCGTCTGGATCGTTCAGCGCCTCGGTCAGCCGCTCGACCTTGCGACGGTAAAGCTCGGCGACGTTGGGGTGAACATCGGGCACGTCGAGCGGCGCCTGGTTCAAGCCCAGCTCGATGGCATCGGCGTCAGCCTCCAGCGTCTTCAGACGCTCCATGAGGGGCCGACTATAGTGGCCATCCTCGATGGCAGTGACGATACCCGCGATGGCCTTGCGCGCCTTCTCCAGGCGCATCAGGTCGGCCTCGCGATTGGCCCGGCGATGATGATTCAACCGGTTGGTCTCGGTGATGTAGGCGCGCATGGCCTCGGCCATGACGTCCGGGGCCATGAGCTTGTCCCGGAGCCCCGCCAACACGCGGACCTCCAAGGTGTCGCGGTTGATGGTCCGCCCGTTGGTGCAGCCCCGGCCCATGATGTGGCTGACACAGCCAAAGCGGTTGTTCCCGCGCTTGGCGACGGTGCCGCCACACACGCCGCACTCCAGCAGGCCCGACAGCAAGGTCTTGGGGCGACGGTTGGCGCTGGCGGCCTGGAGGTTGTCCAGGCCGCCGGCCTTGGCCTCCTCGAACACCTGGATGAGGGTGGCCTGACGCGCCCGCGCGGCATTCCACAGAGCGTCTTCAATAATGCGAAGCTGCGGGGCGGCGACGCGCACCCATTCGGCCTCCGGGTTCATTCGGTGGGCGGTGCGGCCGGTGTCGGGGTTCTTCATCCGGCGGCGCCGGTTCCAGACCATCTGGCCGACATAGAACTCGTTGTTGAGGATGCCCGAGCCCAAGGCCCGGTTGCCGCGAATGGACACGTCGGTCCAATGGCCGCCCTGCGGCGCGGCCACGCCGTCGCGGTTGAGGTCGATGGCGATCTGGCGCGGGCTCTTGCCGGCGACATAGTCGCGAAAGATGCGGCGCACGACCTCGGCCTCATACGGAATGATCTCCCGCTCGCCAGTGGTGACTTTCCCCGCCGCATCGATCTCGCGGACGACCTTGTAGCCGTAAGCGTTGCCGCACCCGACCTTGCCGGCCTCCACGCGCCCCCGAATGCCGCGATGGGTCTTGGCGCCCAGGTCTTTTAGGAAGAGCGCATTCATCGTGCCTTTGAGGCCGACATGCAGCTCGGAGACCTCGCCCTCCGACAAGGTAACGATCGGCACGCCTGCGAACCGCAGGCGCTTGAAGAGCCCGGCGATATCCTCCTGATCGCGGCTGAGCCGGTCCAGGGCCTCGGCCAGGACGACGTCGAACTCACCGGCCAAGGCGTCGCGGAGCAAGGCTTGGACGCCAGGACGAAGGATGACCGTCGAGCCTGAGATGGCGGCGTCGGAATAGGTGTTCACCACCCGCCAATCGGCCTTGTCGGCGTGCAGGCGACAGATGCGGACCTGATCTTCGATCGAATGGGCGCTCTGCTTGTCGTCGGAATAGCGGGCGTAGATGGCCACGCGGGTCATGACGATCTCCTAGGCTAGCCCTGGTCGGTCTCCGAGCGCGGGGCGTGGTCGTTGGCGGCGTTCAAGCTGCGCTGGAACTCTTCTCGGGCGATCTGGCGGCCGATCAAGCGGGCCAGGGCCAGAACCGCGTCTTGCTGCGGCGAAACCGTCCCTACAGCGTAGAGAGCGGCGTCTTCATTGGCGGCGCGGAAGCGTTGAAGCGCGGGGCGCGTGTCGTCGGTCATGGCGGGCGATTCCTGACGAGCGAAACGCCAAGCCTCGATCCAGACCCCCAAGGCCTCAACGACGGTTAGAGCGCGGCTCACCCGTTTTCACTCCCGCCCGGTACGGATCGACCAGTCGATCCAGCCCTCAAGCACCAGGGGGCGATGACAGTCGGGACAGCGCATGTTGGCCAGATCGCGGGCCGCGCCAGCGATGAGGTTATGGGCCTCTTCGTGGTCTTCGGGATCGACCGCCCTGGCGGCCACCGCGATCTTGGCGGCGACGCCGGTCGGGTCGTTGGCGGCAACGACTGGCAGATCGGCTAGAAGCTTCCATCGCTGATCAAACAGGCTGGAGAGCATCCGGTCGATGTCAGCCATCTCCCGGCCCTTGGGATGCGCCAACTGCTCTTCCTTCGACAGGTCGAACCAGCCGGGCAGTGCGAACGCCTCGCTCTCCAGATCACCCCAGCGGCGAACCAAGCGGCCAACCTTGATATCGATGGCGACGAAGCTAGCGCAGCGGACAATGAGGTCGTCCGCCGCTGCGGCCTCACCGCCTGCATTCGCTAGAACGGGCGCGGCGGTGGCGGCGCTGATAACAGATCGTCTGGTGAGGTCAGGCAGGCGCACGTCTTCGCCGCCCGTCTTTCGACGCGAGCCCATGGTCAGAATCCCAAAAATCCGATTATCGTTTTACTATCATATCGACACATAGAGATCAACGCAAAATGATCACAAGAGCGCAAAACGATCAAAAAGTGCCGACGGCGGACCAAATCCGCGCGGCGCGGGCGCTCTTGGATTGGAGCCAGCCGCAGCTTGCTGAGATGGCTAAGCTCTCGCTTCCCACTATTCGCCGGATGGAAGGTCCGCTCGGCCCTGGGCGGAGCACGGTCTCAAACATTGACGCCGTACTTCGGGCCTTAGAGGACGCGGGCGTCGTGTTCATGGAAGCGGGAGAGCTGAGGCCGGGTGGCCCTGGCGTGCGCCTCAAAGCCTAGATCGCGGTGAAGCCGCAGGCGCCTCGCGCCTGTTTCGGCTTAAACCGCATGCCGAGCCCTGGCCGGGCGGCAAGCTGACGGTCAAGGGGGCGCGAAGCGCATCGCCGGAGGCGACGGCGAAGCCGC
>Ga0307515_10018256_pt1 | contig 12719 bp, 7 predicted proteins | sample 17_EM_MG_FD_194513 | JGI IMG/M metagenome (GOLD analysis project Ga0307515, IMG submission 194513) | Populus trichocarpa ectomycorrhiza microbial communities from riparian zone in the Pacific Northwest, United States - 17_EM | ecosystem: Host-associated > Plants > Roots > Unclassified | place... | reverse complement strand
AAGGAAAGATGGTAGGGTCAGAAGTGGCTATCAAATCATCCATTAACAAGTCTCCTTTGGATAGCTACTACGAGTTCTTTATTTATTTATTTATTTTATCTTTTTATATCAATCCTAATAATGTTGTCTTAGCTCAAGGAATATAGCTAAATTTATTGTAAGATGGTATCAAAAAAATAAATTCCAAAGATTTTCAATCATTACATGGGATTTATTAAGTCTGATTTTGTATCCTATTTTTTGATTGTTGATTTTAAAATCATAATTATCACACACTTAACTGAAGGCTCGTGTCTCATATTTATTGAATCAACCAGAGTTTATTTTAAAATAATATCATTTTATTTTAAAAAAAACTCGAACAATGTCGTTTCGAACAGGAAAAAACCTCCTTGTAGTTGACTTGATCGGGTCTTATCCGGATTTATCCGAGTAAACCGGGTTATTAGTTGACCAATCAAATCACTCAAGTTTAGCTAAGTGAAATTTTAAAATAATTAAAATAAAAACCCAACACAAACCACAATATCAACTCATCAAACCATATCGAATTTAATAACTATGCCCCAAACTTCCTCTACAATGAAGCCTTTCTAGTCTCATGTGGGATCTCATAACCATGTTCATGGGCATCTCTCTCGTTATGTCAGCTCCTCTTGATCTAGGGTTTTGGCTTTTGACCCAAAGCTTGTGCTGCGCTTCTGGATGAAGATACGCCCGTTTAAGCGCGGTTAACATGTAGAACGAGGAGAAGATAATATTTTCAAAGCATAGACAGTGTCACCATTTATCTATGGAATGCTGTGTCTTTTTCCTTTCATTTTATATTAAAAAGAAAGAGAGAGAAAAATCTCTCAGACCATTCGATCGTTTCCCTTGACATTAGGGTTTACTCGCCAGTAAAAGAAGCATATTTAAAATTAAAAAATAATAATCAATACTGATCTGCAGTTTTGAAGTTTTTTTTTTGAAAGTATGATAATTATTATTTTTTAAAGTGATTTTTATTTTAAAATATATTAAAATAATTTAATTTTTTATTTTTTAAAAATTATTTTTGACATCAGCACATCAAGCACATCAAAATGATTTGAAAATATAAAAAACATTAATTTGAAGAAAAAAAATTAAAAAAATTTTAAATTTTTTAAAAAACATTTCTGAAACGCAATGCCGAATACTGCTAATTGAGTTTTTTAAATTTATTATCAAATTTAAAAATCTTGATTTGGGTTTTAGATTTGAATCGTACATCCTTTATTGATATCCTCTTATGTTTATTAAACCTGAATTATTGAATTTAAAAAACATTTATAAAAATAATTTAAACATATTTAAACAATGACAAGAAAAGTTCTTATTATTTTTTCTCTAAATATCATTGAAAATTACCAATGAGCCACTTGACATCACACGTGAAAGGATTAAAATTTATATATTTTTGGATTTGAAATGGCGATTTGATTTGGTCTCGTGGGCTTTTCCTCGGCCTACTTGTTTTGTATATAAGGCTTGGGCTTCTAGATTATAATTGGGTTTTGATTTCCTGGCCTCCTGAGTTAATTTCATATGGGCTGGACTTGAATATATCTCTTGAGCGGGCCTTCTTTTGTGATTTCAAGCTATGTCAACTTAAAGCCCATTTATTATCTGAGTGGAATCGTTGCATACTTGCTATCAAGAAGATGTTTCTCCACTTGGATTACCCTCAATTGGCACCAGCAGCAATCAATCATAGCATTATAGTTACCGGCATGGTGACTAGGTGATTTGTTGAATTGGAACATGGTTTAGGTCAGATTTATTGGGCTCGTTTAGAAGAGATTAAATATAGATGAAATTATGTTTTTTAATTATTGTTTAAAATGATATCATTATTTTTTTATAAAAAAAATTATCCAATAAAACATTATTTTTTTTTATTTTTTAATAGATTCAAGTTGAGTTGACCAACCTATGATATAGACTTTAAAGGTGAAACTCTCGGCCTTATTTGTTTTTGTGTTTCGAAAATTTTTTTGAAAAAATTTAAATTTTTTTTATTTTTTTCTTCACTTCAAATTAATATTTTTTTGGTGTTTTTAGATTATTTTGATCCTCTGATTTCAAAATTGATTTTTAAAAAAATAAAAAAAACATTATTTTAATACATTTTTTTAAAAAAAATACTTTAAAAAGCAACCGCAACCACACTCCCAAACAGGCAGTTTGATGACCTAATGAGGCATACTAGGTCAAACCTCAGGTAAAAAAAGTATTGTACATGTGTTTTGTCATGGAGTGATTATTTTCTTTTCAATAAAAAAATAATTATGCAAGCTTTTCTAGTGTATTTTTTGTTATAAAAAATTCTCAATCACAAATCAAAATGTTTATATACATATCTAATTAATTAAATTAATATTTGATCAAGAGATAACTAAGATTAAAATATTTTATCTTGCAGTACTGACCATGTACTTAGTTGTGTTTAACAACTACATTTCTTTGAATATTATTTTTATTTAGTGAAAAAACCATTTGCGCTAGTAAAAGGTAAAAAAAAATCATAATTCAATGTTGAATGACAAAACTAAAAAAAGAAATTTTAATTCAAAAAAAGCAACGAGAAAGAAAAGGACCTAAGTCAACCTGTATAAACACGCTAACCCCGTGACCATTGGCACTTGATTGGTATAACCCCATATAAAGAAAAGCGAGAAAAAAAATTAAGACCAATTCATAAAAAAATAAATGTTGAGGGATCAATTTGAAAAAACATTAGGATATTTAATCTCACAACATGTGCTTTATACTAAGTTGTGTTTAATAACTATGTTTTCTAGAATACATTTTTTATATAATCAAATGATTATCTGTGTAAGTAAAAGGTAAGAAAAATTGCAAACAAAAGTGAATCGAATCAAACAATAGAGCTTAACTATAAAACAATATAATGTTGAATGATAAAACTAAAAAAAATAAAAATTGGATCAACCCATGTTAGCCCGCTAACCTTGTGATCATGAGCACATGATTGAGATAACCTTTAAAAAAAAGAGTGAAGAAAAAAATCACAAAGATCAATTTCTACAAAAATAAATGTTAAATGATGAAACAGAGAAAAAAATAATTTAAACATAAAAAAGACAAAAATCAACTCGTGTTAACATTAGAAACATGTGACCATGATTATGAGACTAAGACTTAACACGTAGAAGGCAAACCCAACAAAACAACGAAGAAAAATTCTTTAAAAAAAATGTTGAGGCATGAAACTTTTTAAAAAATTATTCTAAAAAAACAAAGGAAAAAAAATTATTCGAGTCAACTAAGATTAACTCGCTAACCTTGCGACCATGAGAAAGTTATTGAGATACCCTTATAAAAATGAAAGTGAGAAAAAAAGCATAAATACCAACTTTGAAAAAGATAAATATTGGACGGTGAAATTGACTTTATTAAAAAAAAAACGTTAAAAAATAAACCAAAATTAACTAGTATTAACATTCAAGACTCATGATCATGGCCATGAGGTCGTAGCTAACCATGTGGAAGGCAAACTTAAAAGACAATGAAGTAAAATTCTTAATAAAAAAACCATGAGTTATAAAACTTAAAAATAAATAAAAAAAGAAAAAAAATATGAGTCAACCCTGCGACCATGATCATATGATTTTAATAATTATATAGAAATAAAAGCGAAAAAAAAATGAAGATCAATTCTATAAAAATAAAATATTAAATGATGAAATAAAAAAAACTAAAAATCAAAGTCAACTTGTGTTAATTTTCAAAACTCGTGGCTTAATAAATAAATATCAAGGGATGAAATACAAAAACATATCAAAAACAAAATAAATATCAATAAGAAAAATAATGGTCAAATTTGATATGAAAAAAATTGAAATCAAATGACGGGGGTTGAAATTAATTTTTTTTTAATTAGTGGAAGTATTTAAAAATATTAAAAGAATAAAAATCAAATTTGATGTAAAAATTAAATAAAACCTAATGATTAAAGATGAAATTGAAGAAAAAAAATCAAAAGAAAATATAAAATAAAATAAAATAAATAGCATATAAAAGAATCTAGACTAAACTGTATATGAAATTTAAATGGAAGGACATTCCGATACTTTGGCTAACCATTTTCCCTTTTGATTAATATTTTATACATGTGAAATACTAAATTGCTATTAGGTGAACTTGATTATAATTAAAAAAAAAACCAAAATATAAAGGTGAAAAAACCCCTTGGAAGCTATATTTTTGTCTATTTCTAGTGCAAACGAGTAACTAAAATGTGCTTAGAAAATAAAACATCTAAAATGCCTTTGGATGCAAGTGAAATGTTTTTTTTTTTAATTAAGCTAATTAAATCATTTAAAAATTCATAAAAGAAGTCAAAAGTCAGGTTTGTCTCCAATCGATTTGATAATAAATAATGTGTTTTTATTAAAAAAACCAAATTACCCTTTATTTGTTAAATGATAACATGTTTAGAACTTGAATTGAATTCAATTTAAATGTTTTAATAAAAAAAAGTATTTTTTATTTGAAAATATATTAAAATAATATTTTTATTTTTTTAAAATTATTTATGATTTTAACACATTAATATAATATAAAACATTAAAAAATATTAATTTGAAAAAAATAATTTTTATTTTTTTAAAATACTTTTAAATTAAAGAGCGAAAAAGATAGAAGAGTCCATCCAAGTTGCCTGGGATACCGGTGGACGACATGGATGCCCTGTCACAATATATACATTAACTTCTGCCAGAGGACAGTCCAAAGAGCAGCTCTCGAACCTGCAAATATACTCGTCAAATTGACTGTAGACAGACAGTCCTTTTGTGGAACCATGGCATGAGAAAATTGCATCTCTATAATGCATGGTATTCTTATGATTTTGAAATATATAATAATAATAATAATAATAATAATAATAATATTAAACCCCTTCGTAATTAAAATAAATTAAAATTATGTGATTTTAATTTTATTTTTTTTAAAATTAAATTAAATTAAATTTTAACTATCTCAATGTAATCTCAAGTTAACTAATAGAGTTGACCAGTTAAGTGTTGCATTGACCGGTCATAATGTTTACCCACTAGAGTAGTTTGGGTTTTAATTAGATTTTCATTTTCATTTTTTTGTTTTAAGTTAATATTTTTTTTTAATGATTTTAGATTGTTTTAATGTATTAAAATTAAAATAAATTTTAAAAAATAAAAAAATATTATTTAAAAAATAAAAGAAATATTCTACATTTACCACGATCCAAGCACGGCTATTAATATCCCTGCATCAACAGAAAGATGAGCTGATTCAAAGAAAGAATGCATTGGGATTCGTAGAACCTTTGTTTCTAGGAACTGCAAAAACACAAACTAATCTGAAGCCAACTCAACCTCAATTTTTTTATCCTATTCTTACCAGGTAACTAGGCATTGCCTTAAAGTAAACCTGTCCTTTTCTTGATAGTTATTGCATGCTTCCAACTTGACAAATAATATAGTAACATTACACCACTCACCTACTACTCCTCCCTGTCTTTGTCTGATCTGCTATGCTCTCTCACTCCTTCACTCCCTCCTACCTTCACTCACCAGTTTTAGACTTCTTGGTTGTGTTTCTTTGTCCTTGCTGCTTCTAGTATTCGCTGTTTCTTCACATTCCTAGGTAGCCACCCACATTTCTAACCTCATGCTGTCCTGTCACTTACAAAGCTTGTCAGGTTCTTCGAACTTTCCCCTTCTGCTTTGTACATTTCTGTGGAAAAGGGAGTAGATTTTATTCAACTGGGTTGCATGTTTTTATTCACATTGTCGTAAAAATTTCTTGCTTGGATTCCATGAGTTGTCTAGCTGATGAAGATGTAGAATTTGTGCAAATTTGTCTTCTTTATTTCATCAAGTTTCTGCCTTTTTTTTTGTTCTCATGTTAGGCGTATTTTGACTTGAGTGGACTTAAAGTTTCCATTTTTTTGACAACGGGGTTTGTGATTTTTGGCTAGGATTAATTTTGGGAATTTTATGTTAGGAAATAATTGTTGTTTATGGTTCATTTTGCTCTTCAATCCTCCCATTTGTTGACTAATTGCTTGGATTCTCCTCTAAAGTAGCATTTAGGGTGATTACATTTTGATTTCATTCCTTTTGTACTAGAACCTTATGGTCTTCACTTGTTTGTGACATTCATGAAGTAGCATTTGATATTGCCGGGAAACCAGTTCAATCTTTCTTCATATTGGTCGTTTTGTGGTTTGGAACTAGCCTTGGGACAATGCAAACGATCTGCCTGATTTTATTGTTGTTGGTAGTAGCTGCATTAGGACAATCTGATTTTAAAGCACTTTTGGAGCTCAGGAAGGGTTTTGAGAAAGACCCATCAGGGAAAGTTTTTGACTCATGGGACAGCAAGTCCTTGGCATCTGATGGGTGCCCTCAGACCTGGTACGGGGTTATCTGTGTCAATGGTCATGTGGTTTCAATCACTCTAAATGATGTTGGTCTTGTTGGAAACTTCAGTTTCCCAGTTCTTGCTGGCTTTAAAATGCTTCGAAACTTGTCGGTTTCGAACAACCAGTTGATGGGCACTATCTCGAATGTTGGTTCCATCGAGTCCCTTGAATTTCTGGATCTTTCATCCAATTTTTTTCATGGGTTTGTACCTTCTGGGGTGTCAAAGTTGAAGAATTTAGTGCTTCTGAATCTTTCTTCAAACAATTTTGAAGGCCTTGTTCCCTCAGGTTTTGGCAATCTCGAGAGCTTGGAGTACTTAGATTTGAGGCATAATAGCTTTTCTGGGGATATAATGGGTCTTCTTTCCCAGTTGGACATTGTGGTTCATGTTGATTTGAGCAGCAACCAATTTTCTGGTTCATTGGATTTGGGACTCGGAAATGCTAGCTTTGTTTCATCAATCAAGTATTTGAATGTAAGCCACAATTACTTGGTTGGGCAGCTCTTTGCTCACGATGGAGTGCCATATTTTGACAGCTTAGAGGTCTTTGATGTTAGCAATAATCAGATAACTGGGGCTATTCCCCCCTTCAAATTTGTTGTTTCTCTTCGGATTCTTAGGCTTGGTGGCAACCAGTTATCAGGGTCTTTACCAGAAGCTCTTCTGCAAGATAGCTCGATGGTGTTGACTGAACTGGATCTTAGCCTTAATCAACTTGAAGGTATGTTGCTTTTAACAAAACTTGGTAGTCTTTTATTATTACATATACACTTCTTCACATTTCCTTGTAACTTCAGGAGAAGTAGACTTAAAACTAATTTGGTGTTCTATTTATTTCCTCTTGCGCATTGCAGCATTGGAATGATCTGTTTAATTACAAGTAGAATTATAACAACCCTGGTGAGGATAATGGAGGAAATATTTTTCGCCCCTTCCATGTTTGAACATTGAAAGTCAATGTGAAATCTGGAAAATATTGAAAACTACTATTGTAGAAACACTCTTAATGCAGTAAGCAACTTGAAAAGCATTTAGAATGTTAGAGATTTCTGTTTCCCAACCTTCTAGTATGTTTTTCGGTTATAGTTGTCAAAAGTTATCCATTGATGTTAAATTTCAGAGTTCTTATGATCTAATTTTACCTGTAATTTTAAGTTATTCAAATCCATGGCAGGTCCAGTAGGAAGTATCACCTCTACAACTCTGAGGAAGATGAATATATCTTCAAACAAACTTTCAGGCCCTTTACCAGCCACTGCAGGCCACTGTGCCACCATTGATCTGAGTAATAATATGCTCACAGGGAATTTGTCCAGAATCCAGAACTGGGGAAATTACGTGGAAGTTATTCAGTTGAGTTCAAACTCATTGACAGGAACTTTGCCTAACCAAACTTCTCAATTCTTGAGGCTAACTACATTGAAGATATCAAACAACTCATTGAATGGTGATCTTCCACCAGTGTTGGGTACATACTCAGAACTAAAGGTGATTGATCTTAGCCTCAATTTTCTTACAGGGTTCCTCCTTCCAGATTTCTTCACCTCAACAACACTGACTGACCTCAACCTGTCAGCCAACAATTTCACAGGGGAAATACCTCTTCAGGAGGTCCACGACTCTAGAGAAAATTTGAGTTTGGTGTCTCTTGACCTGTCACACAACTCTTTAGAGGGATCTTTGCCCCCAGAAATCAGTAAGTTCCATAACCTGGTCTATCTTAACCTATCTAACAACAAACTGAAAGGCAGCATCCCTGGGGACCTTCCTGACGGATTGAAAGGATTTGATGTGTCTTCTAACAATTTTTCTGGTGTGGTTCCTGATAACTTGAGGCGGTTTCCTGATTCAGCTTTCCATCCAGGAAATTCTTTGTTGATTTTTCCTTATTTTCCATCCTCATCAAAGGGGCCTCCAGCCCTTGTGAATTTGAAGGGGGGTCGATCTCGTATGAAACCTGCTATTAAAATTGCTCTGATTGCAAGTATGGTTGGTGCTGCTACTATAATAGCTCTTTTGTCCATGGTGATTTATTACCGCACCCATCGGCCGACACATGGTACCAGAAGTTTGAAAGGAGATGAGAGAAGTGAAGGTGTCCCACAGGAGGAGGGTTCTTCCATCTCTTCATCAAGAGTCAACAAAAATCCAAGCCAATCATCTGCATCACTTAGCTTCCACCAAAGTAACTCCCTAACCCAGATGGGGTCTGCATATGATCCAGGGAACACATCCTCAGTTCCACAGAAGTCTAAAGAGCATCTCGAATCAATAACAAAAGATGGAGGGTTGACTTCTCCCCATCTGTCATCTTCAAATGCATCACCTTCTAAAAGCCCACTATCATCTGATACTCCTGGGGTGCTGAGAGTTAGATCTCCGGATAAGTTGGCTGGGAATTTGCATCTCTTTGATGGTTCTCTAACATTCACTGCAGAAGAACTTTCATGTGCTCCAGCAGAAGTTGTTGGAAGGAGTTGCCATGGCGCGCTATATAAAGCTACACTTGACTCTGGCTATGTAATGGCGATAAAGTGGTTAAAAGAGGGAATAGCAAAAGGGAAGAAGGATTTTGCTAGGGAAGTAAAGAAACTCGGGAGCATCAGACATCCAAATTTAGTTTCTCTTCAGGGTTACTACTGGGGTCCAAAAGACCATGAGAAGATGATAATAACGAAATATATCAATGCGCAATGTTTGGCCTTCTATCTTCAAGGTAAGACATCTCCAGTGAGGCAAAATTTTTGTTTTCCTTTTCTTTCTTTTTTAACTTCTTAAGATGACCATCATGGAAGTCTGGGTGGATATTTTGTATGCCTTGTCCATACTGTGTACAAAACCAACTTGACAGAAATGCATATATATATGTATCGCAGAGTTCTGAACAATTTTCTCTATATGCCTCAAAATGTTCATCTACTTCTCTCTTTTCCCCTTCTTTTGGTTATAAAAATACTCAGTGTGCTATTCTAGCACTTGAAATGTATATCATCAAATCTGGTTCTATTGTATGTCATAACTAAACAAATTACTAAAGTTTCCTTCTACTATCGCCCATGTTTTTATTGAGAATAGTTGACTTGCATTGTGTAATTGTATCGATATAAAGTATATATACCCAACTAGTTCAATAATAGAGACTGTAGCAAAAAGGCTTTTACATGCGGTGGTCATGTTTGTTTCCAACAATGGTGTCCATTTAAAGTGAATTGAGCAGTTCTGTTCTCGCTTTATTGCTTCAACTAGCAGATTAGCTGCATATGTAGGGGTTGAATGCTCTCTAAATATGGTATGGGCAGTCTTGCAGAAATGATTTGCTCCTCAAGGTTTATGAATTGTGCTTGAACTGAAACCTTTATCCTGTTATGTAGCTGTTTTAGATTTTCTTGATTTGTTCGGCTGTGACTATGGAACATGTGTGTGTAATAAGCATGACATAATAAAATTGTAACTATTGCTGCCTCCTGCACTTCATTGGCTTTGAAACCCCCTCTTGTGCAAAATTATCAAGAAGACAAGGAAGATTAGTTACTGGTATAGAAATTCTACGTTGTTTCTTTCCTGAATTTTCCCAATGTTATGCAAGAAATTAACGTTCCTTTTAGGGAATTAAAGAATACCTTCGTGTCTTGTGCAGAATCAGAGCCAAGGAAACTTCAGTCATTATCTCTTGATGATCGGCTGAGGATTGCTGTAAATGTCGCCTGGTGCCTAAACTACCTACACAATGAAAGAGCAATTCCCCATGGAAACCTCAAATCTACAAACATTTTGTTAGAACCCCCAAACATGAATCCACTGCTCACTGATTACAGTCTCCATCGAATATTGACTTCTGCTGGCACAGCAGAACAAGTTCTGAATGCAGGTGCTCTTGGCTATCGGCCACCTGAATTTGCTAGTTCAAGTAAACCCTGCCCATCATTGAAGAGTGATGTTTATGCATTTGGGGTTATCTTGTTAGAGCTCCTAACTGGAAAATGTTCATGGGAGATAGTTTCTGCCGACCCAGGAGTGGTTGATCTGACAGACTGGGTAAGGTTATTGTCTGAAGAAAACCGCACCAGTGAGTGCTTTGACAAGCTGCTTATGGATACCCCTAACGCAGAGGCCCCGAGAGTTCTCGATGAAATGCTCCAGGTGGCTCTTAGATGTATCCTACCAGCATCTGAAAGGCCCGACATGAAAACGGTATTCGAAGATCTTTCAACAGTAGCATCATGAAAGGCACCTCAAAGAAAACAGGAGTCCTAACCATTGTTTTTGCCACTAACCCAGTTCATTGCTATTACTGTTCTTTTATTTTTTGGAGGGATACTGCTTCTAATTGTTTCGATATCTGTTAATGTTCTTAAGCTGCAGTTGATCCTTTGAATAATGGCTTTGTATAGGTGGTTTACTGGCTCTTTGAGCCCGGGGAAATTAGGGAAATAAATTCTCTCTCAGATGGATGGGTTAAGCCATTCTTTGTTAACCCTATCTTGTAAGGCATACTCTACTCTTTACAAAGTTCTTTTCTGGACTCAAAAATATTATTTTGCTGCAAGTTATTTATTAATCATTCTCCCTAGTTTTTCTTGACATTGTAAGAATGGGAAAGAGCATTGCTCCTCTAGCAATAAGAGAAATGTTTGAATGATGCCATGGCACTCTCCTAATCCTTTTCTTTTTATGTTTGCCCTATAAAAACAAGCTATACTTATCATAATACTCCACCCAACTGGGTTGCTGTTTTGATGGGTAAATTCCAAGATAATATTTACTAATTTCATGATAGTTTTTACATTTTAAAAGTGTGTTTTTTTTAAAAAATAGCTTTTTTTGTTTATTTTTTTGTATTTTTAAATTGTTTTAATATAATAATATCAAAAATAAATTTTAAAAAATAAAATAAAATATTATTTTGATATATTTTTAAGTAGAAAATACTTTAAAAATCAACCGTTACTAAAATATTTTAAAAATATATCAAATTAATGTTTTTTTGATAATTTTTATGTGTTATTATAAAAAAAACTGAAAAAATTATTTTAATAATAAAAAATATTTTTAAAAAAGTATTCTTTCACCATAATTTTTTTAAAATATTTTAATAATGAAAAAACAAAACTTTTATAGAGTTTTTCAATGTGCAATGCGGAATCCTTCTGTGTGAAACGTAAAATATTTTATCTAATCCAACAGACTAAGATTTCAAGTCTCAGCTAACATCAACTAATGCACTTCTGGTGAATCTTGGTATAAATCAACCAAGAATTCCTGGAAAAAAGATTCGACAATGAATTGTCTTTCCTCTGAATAATTGTTAATTCCTCGAAAATCTAATATAAAATCGTCAATTAATCCTAATGTCCTTGGAAAATAATCGAAGAAGCTAAAGGTAAATCGTTAAATAGGCTCCAAATAATTATCAATTATTCGACAAATTAAATATTTCTAGTGATAATTATCTAGTAGGTGGTCCAGTGATAATAGTTTTGGATTAAGGAGTTTGCTTCTCCTGTGGTCTCAGGTTCGAGCCCTGTGGTTGATAATATGATGACCACTGAAGGCTTACATGGTCGTTAACTTTAGGGCCCGTGAGATTAGTCAAGGTATGCGCAAGCTGGTCCGGACACCCACGTTAATAATAAAAAAAAATCCCTACTGACTTCAGAAAATTAATCCCTAGATGCAAGATTTGGCCTCACTTCAAAATAATTGATTTTTTTTATGTTAGTAATTTTCCATAGAAAAACACACACACATATAATACTAATAACTAAATAAATTGAAGTCATTAAAATTCAAATTTATTTAGTTATAATATATATAAGCAGTACCTCCTATTATATATCCTAAGATTTAAAAAACCTTTCAATTAAAAAAAATCTCTTTCAATTTGACATTAATTAAGGGCGTTTTACCGCTTGAGAAGCCACATAACGACTTCACAAACTTATTCGGTGCACCTTTGCTTATAAATATTATCAACAACCAAGTTAATGCCATCTAATTCGAGAATAATAGACCTAATAATTCGTGTTCAAACACAATGACATTAGTGTAATTATATTGATTTAACGAGCTTTCAATTTTTATTTTGTTTTGCGTGTATTCATGACTTCTATGTTAAAAATAAAAATAAAAATAATTCGTATTATTTAATTAGTTAGCCAGAAATCGGGAGGGGTTTGTCCCGAATTTAATTGTATATCCCTAAAACCTCGAAACAAGAATAAAAAGGCCAAATTGGTCTTCCCCTCCAAGGTGGTCTGTCGACT
>Ga0307515_10018255_pt1 | contig 12719 bp, 10 predicted proteins | sample 17_EM_MG_FD_194513 | JGI IMG/M metagenome (GOLD analysis project Ga0307515, IMG submission 194513) | Populus trichocarpa ectomycorrhiza microbial communities from riparian zone in the Pacific Northwest, United States - 17_EM | ecosystem: Host-associated > Plants > Roots > Unclassified | place... | reverse complement strand
CTCCTCCTTCTGAAAAACAAAAAAAAAAAAGATAAATCAAACCTCACCCCAAATTTGCACCGAAGAAAAGAAAAAAGAAAGAAATAGAGATGGTCTTCTTAGTTGACACGCGTTGTACCAAATCTCTCTCTCTATATAACAGTAGTAGTTAGTCATTAATGAATTGGGGTGTGTGTATAGTGATAATCAGATAGAGAATATCTCTCTCCTCTTATCTCTCTCGTAGCCATAGACATGATGACATGAGTTGCAGCAACTACTCGCGCTTTGTCTCTGTCTGTCTCTCTGATAAATGACAATTCTGTTCCTGTGATGCCCTGCACTGACTTGTCGTACCGGCTTCTTTCTTCTTAGAAGAGAAGAGAAGAGAAGATCCCTTTCTTTCCGTCCCTGTCTGTCTGTCTGTCTCTCTTCTTCAACTTCACTAATTATTATGACTACTAGCAAGCTCAATTCCACTGTAATTATTCTGCTTCTCTCTTTCCTTCTCTACCTCCACTGTATTAATTAATGATTAAATAAATATAAAGTCTATACTGGATAATAATTACTATCATCTTTGATTTCTTTTTCTCTGTTGGTTGACTTTTCATTATCATTGACAGTCTGTGTTTGGATCTCTCTTGTTAATCTTGAATTCTCTTTTTTCTCTTTCATTTTGCACTCCCTGTGAATTGTAGCACAAGCTCAATCTGGTAGTGTTTTCTTACTTGAAAGCTAAGCAGTTGCCTGGATTTTGGGTGTGTGTTTGTGTGTAGTGATGGATCAACATTAGTAGAGATTTGTTAGTGGTATCATTCACAACTGTAATTTAGAGACAAATTGCGTTTTTGTGCATGCAATTCCATATTGCTTGGAGAAATGTCAGTGTTTTCCCTTGTGAAAAAAGCTAGAAAGGGAATTCTGTCTTTTTCGTGTTGAGTTGTTACATTACATATATCATCATATCCCAAAATTTGTTTTTGTTTATGTTTTAATCATGTTAATGATGCGTCTTTAATCATATAATCTCGAATGACAGGACTTCCTAAACCTTACCACTGTAGTTCTTGTAATTAATGATTCAAAATGTCAAATTGGTGGCCTTGCCTTTCCAAGTTTTGACTTTCGAATTTGGTCTGTCGTTGAACGATTTGACCGTTATAAGTTGTGTTCATAATGCATTCAATGACTGAATATGCTCTGTTGATGCATTCACAATTGGAAGTAACCGAGGATATAATGAGTAGGTATGTTTGAAATTGTTTTAGTACTGCTCAAACCGGCATAAAGGAAATGCTTTTTATTAACTCCTCTTTCCATTAACTGTACTCAACATTCTGCTTTCTCGTTGCATCACCCCAATTGAATCAAGTTGATCCCTCCTTTCTGATAGGATCCTCATGGAAATGGAGATGCAAGTTTGCCGTGTTCGCTGCCTGACAATAAATTTAGTGATTCACTTACCCTTTTCCATTCTGAGAAGGCAGTGCAGGAGCTTCTTCAACAGACTCCAATCCAACACACTGATGACCATCTCATAGAGTTCTCAGAGGCTCTTAGAAGTATGTTTTCCCTTGACTTTTTGGACCTGCACCTTTCTTTTCTGGAACTATTATTTTCTGTGAGCACCCATCTAATGTGCAATTTTACAAATTAGCTGTTGCCAAGGCATTAAAACAAGCTGCCGAAGGAAAGGCTTTTGCTCAAGCTGAGGCTGCTGAATGGAAACGTAGATTTGAACTGGAAAGGGCACAGAATCAACAGCTAGAGCACAAAGGTTTCTCTGATGATTAAACAACATGCATAAATAGAAGCATATGAGTTTCATCCATGCATATCTCACTTTTGTCTTTGATGCTGCAACCCAGTAATTTTATAGGGGGGAAAAAACAGTTCAATGAGGCCTATCTGAATCATTTTAATTCTCCTGCAAAAATCACTTTCTAAAATTCATTTCTCTGTTTGATGCGACTTTTATTGCTTAATATTTTGCAAGCTTCATGTCAAATTCCTTTGATTTTTGAACTTCCTTTGGCAGCTTTCTGGTATTAGTAGCCCTGACTGCATGCAGTCTATCCTTTGTAATTTGTATGGTTCTCTATTGTTTCAAGCTTTTCATCTCCTCCCTAGGATGCCCTTATCCTGTGATTTTTTTCTATTGGTTATAAAAATAAGTATTGTGGTCTTACATTCATTATAAAAATAAGTTCTAAGAATTATTTCATCAATATAGATAATTATTACCTTTCATAATTGTTTCATCAATTATAGATTCCTTCATAAAAAAATGCATTTCCCCATGAATATGGAAAGCGTATCAATGCCGCAACTGTGGATGAGCTGTTATTCGTTATCCTGATTTATTTTAATTGGTACGTACATATTTTAGTTTCTCGTATAGATGGTTGATGTGTGAGAGCCTATGGGGTAGTCTTCTGATTTCTCCAGTATTCAACCCCTCCCAGTTCAAAACTGCTATTTTTTGGTTGTTGTTAAAAGCAACTTGTTCTGATATACTCAGTAGATCTTATTATGATGATTATTTGGATTTATCATTCATTGGCAATGTTGATTTCTTATTGTCAACAAGCATCCTCGACCATGGGGCCTGACAATGTAGATTTCTTGTTGTCAACAAACATCCTCGACCATGAGGCCTATAATTGGAAAAGAAGAGGGACACTGTTTATTGTTGATAATGACATGATTGAAATCCACCTCGTGCATAAGAAATTCATATGATGTTATTGTGCACGCCATTGAACACTATTGTACTTCGTATGATGTCTTTATCTTTTAACCCACTAACAAGAAGGTAACATAACAAAATATTTTTTGCATGGGGGCCTGTCTATGATCATGTGGGTTCACATGTGAGCATGCACACTTGTGTGCATGTTTTGTGTATATCAAGCATTCTGATAAGAAATGTATTGCCAATATCTTATGAGCATATCTTTGTGAGTTTGTTTTTTTGGAAGGAATTCATTGCAAGTGGCTTTGGAGCCAAATGGCATCTCTTGGGTTAAGGTAAAATCATGGGTTTAGTCATGGCATTCATGTTTTCTTAGTGAAGAAAGGTGAAGATAAAAAAAACTACGAAGGAAACCTCCATGGGTGACGAACTAGAAAACCATGAAATAAAAAGGAAAGTTGAAATGTAGAAACTCACAATTGAAGTGTATTAGAAAGGACAACTCAAATTAAGGAATAACGATTATACCGCCTAATAAGCGATTTCCTTCTTTCCTTGATCTACTATTATATAAGATAAATTACCATTGACCAAGGTTGAAAAGTCTCTCTTCCTTCACAAGCATACTTCCATGCCTTTGTTTGGTTATTCAAAACTAGAGTGTATGGCTAGTACTGATCTTTGTGTTGGCTACTGAAAGGTAAAAAGTTTTCACGAGTGAAATGGGATAGCACTGACAATAAATCATCGAATAATGAATTCTAGAACATTTCCTAATATTGAACTTCAGGGTTATCTAAATGGGTGTGCTTGCTTGAAGAATTTTAATAGCATGTAGCCCCTAAGTTGATATATTGAACTCATGGTTGTGTTCAAGCACACTAAAAAAGGTCAATAATGTCTAGGTCCTTCCAGATGACCTCCATTCTGAGCCAATCATTCCGAACCTCCATTCTGAGCAAATTAGTTTTGCATGTTAGGCAGTTTGAAAGTCCTTGTGATTATTGTATTGCAAGTTTTATTTTGTACTTGCTGCAATTAATAGCACAGAGCGCATATTTAATCTAGTCTTGGTTTATTGGTCTCTTTCATGTTGAACTGTGCGTTTAGCTTCTGTGCTCTAATTAGGTAAGTTATCTCATTTAAATATACATTTCTTTCTTAAATTTGATGGATGAATATCTATTACCAATCTCATAAATACAAAGGCAGAGGAAGTTTAATCCAAAATTGTACTTGAAGACTTTAAATGATTTCATTGCTGAACAAGGGGCCTTTATTTTATGCTTTCTTGTATGAGTAAAGCTAAATAACAAGAAAATATGATAAGAGAAAACTTATATGAGCTGTTGGATCACAATCTTAAAGTGGGACCCGCTTGTAGGTCCTGGGTCCCACAAATTCATCAGTTCATGTGTATTCTTGAAGATTTTTCCTGTCATATTTTCTTGGTATTTAGCATTACTCTTCTTGTTTTGTGCTTGTCCATTAATAACTTTGTCATTTGGTCTTCAAGATCCTTTCTGTGGGGTTTTAGCCATTAAAGATTCTCTCAAGACTTTTACTGCTTCCATTAAATATACTACGTCCTCTTATGACATGCTATATTTGTTTATTATATGATGTTCAAAAAAGATTTATTATTTGATGCCCAAACAATGCATCTACCATTTTATAGTAGTTTAACTTGTAAATGGTAAATCATAACTTTCTCATTTTGCTGCTTGCTTTATAGTTGCATATCTATTTGTCTTTGTTGCCATGACTTTTTTTTTAGTTGCTTTACTGTTTGTGTTTTTTTAAAATAAAATAAAGTCATATAGGTGGCTCTATGTTAGATCTGTTGTTGTTAGATGCATGCCGTGCTCATTGAAGCTGAAATCTGTGTAATTCCTCGTGTGAAGAAATGCTTGATTGTTTGGTTTTTGTGTGTCTGATGGTGCTGAATTAAGTTGTTTCTTATTTCAAGTTTTTTTGTCCATTAAATATTACACCATGTTCTGAGTGTTTCAATGTCTGATTTTGTCCACTTCTGAAGGAACGACTTTGATGACTTGTATTACAGGAAAGTCACCAGGGGAGTGTAATGGTGATATTAATGCTCAGCGGATGGAAAACTCAACTAACCAACCCATGCTGAGAAATGAAGCAAATGAACAATCTGAAAATTGCTGTACAAATGGGCTTTGCTCTCATGAAATTCTTCATGATGGAGAGACTGACTCCCATGCCAAAGCAGTTCAAAACAAAATGATGAGAAAGGTAATTTTCTTGTTGTGGCCCCGGCTGATACGCTGTTTAGTTTGTTTTAACTACTTGTTTAATTGCACACTAGGTTCACAGCATCACATGTTTGGATGGGAACCAGCTAGTCCTGGTAATACTATACCATCTGTTGATGTTCTCTTAGAACCTAGAAAGTACTCTTCATAAGCTTTGCTAGTACTGTTGCTTTTGTTTTTATTTGCTTGTTGATTTTTGTGATCATTTAAATGAATTGACACAATTTAAGCCCAAGGAAGTTCTTAGCTAATCCAACATTAAAATTGTGCTGGTGAATCTGGATATTATTCATGTTTTGACAAATTAGATTTAAATTTGAATCCTGAGACAGGCATCTTTCAAGCTTTCATGGTGGTGTAAAGGTGACATTAGTGATCAACACAAACATGATATTGTCTCTTTTGAAAGAGGAAATATAACAACTGCAGGGCGCAGCAGCAAACAGGTATTGAGTCGTGCTCTGTCAACAGTAGCTAGAATTTTTTCCCTTCATATCATAAGCAAATTTACATATATACCTGTTCATTTGTATTGCTTTTCCTTTGAGAAACTCTTAGAGCCCACTATTAGGAACAGTTTACAAGGGCATCTAATATGTGTATGCGCCTAAGAAAAATCTCATTTTCCTTTCAGATTTCTTTGAAGTGGGAATCTAACCCACAGACTGTGCTAGTTATGACCAAACCAAATTCAACCTCTGTTCAGATTCTATGTGCAGAAATGATCAGGTGCCGATGAGATTTCCTCTGGAAATGGTTTCCTTAGTTCCTAGTGTGGTCTCTCTACTTTGCCTCTTTTCATTCATCTTTCCTTGAGGGTTGCTAAATTTGTCCGGACCATATTTTAAATTGGTTGCATGCCATTTATTAAATCTTGCTATTTATCTTAAACTTTGATTTCCATTCCAGATGGATGAAAGAGCATAAAAAATTAAACATTTATGTAGAACCACGTGTGATGGGTGAACTTCTATCAGAATCATCTTACTTCAACTTTGTGCAAACTTGGAAAGATGGTGAGCTACTAAACATTTATCCTTTTCCTTTATACATGGACAAGGATGTTCTTTCAAAAAAGAAAATAAGAGGCAAACATCTGATTACTGTAAGAAACATAGTTTGTTAGCCATGGATCATATTTACTTCCAATGCATCACATTTTTGAGCAAATTTTGAAATTTACATGCTTTTAGTTATTTTGTAAAAGTTATCTTAAGTGCCCACCTTTACATTCAAAGGGGTTGAAGTTAGATGCTTCTCTTTTATGGTCTTTAGTCCAACTTAAAACCCCTAACAATTCTTTTCTTCTGATGCATCAATATGCATAAAGCCTGTATGGTAAAACTGTAAGCACCATGTCAGATCATGGTCTGTTTCATGTTTCTATTTGAGAATCCCTTGCATACTGTGCTAGATATTTTTTGTCTTCCATTTTTAATGATGGTTACAAAAACATCCTGCTCGAATTTGGAGGTCAAGTTGATGTGAGATTACTGACTGTCCAATTCTAGTATGATGCGATAATCCTTTTTCTTGTTTATGCATCAGTATGTATATACAGTCTAGAGAACTGCAATAAGCTTTATCTTCTTTTGCACGATTCAAGCTTCAACATGAAGACCAAATTTAGATTACATCTCGCTCTCACCCTTTAGCTCTTCATTAATATCTTGATAATGCACACGATTTGACTATTTATGAATTTGCAATGTTGCTTTGCAGAAAAGGAAATTTTGAGCCTGCACACAAAAGTTGACCTTGTTGTGACTCTTGGTGGGGATGGTACTGTTCTTTGGGTATGTTATTTTAGTTTGGTGTTCATCATTCTTAGGTTGATTGTGGAATCCTTTTCTATTCATGCATGGTATAGTTACCATCCCCTGTCTGTATCTGCAGGCAGCATCGATGTTCAAAGGACCGGTTCCTCCAATTGTATCATTTTCTTTGGGGTCTCTTGGATTTATGACACCATTCCGTATCCTTCATGCTAGCTCATGAAGTTCTTTTGTTAAATTGAAAGTGAAATTGACGACATAAAACACCAATTACAATTGTTGACTTCTATGTGACAGAATTTACTTATTATTTAGTCATTTATTTACTTAATACAGTTACCTCCCATGTCTTGACTTGAAAGTATTCTTTAACTATTTTTTAGATAGCGAACAGTACCGAGATTGCCTTGATTCAATCCTTAAAGGTCCAATTAGTATAACATTACGACACCGAATGCAATGCCATGTTATTAGAGATGCAGCTAAAAACGAGTATGAAACTGAGGAGCCTATACTTGTTTTGAATGAGGTTACAATTGACCGTGGAATATCATCATTCCTTGCAAATTTGGAATGCTATTGTGACAACTCTTTTGTCACACGCGTGCAAGGAGATGGATTAATTTTATCAACTACATCAGGTAGCACTGCATATTCATTGGGAGCTGGAGGATCAATGGTTCATCCCCAGGTACATTGTGATAACATCTTTCTTTAAGCACTTGTTCTGTTTGTGTGAAAAAGCGCTCTCTTTTTCCAAGGAAGTTTCCCATTATAAATATAATATGATCATGTGTTTCAGCATGTTTAGAAGCAGCTTTACTGATTATTTTCTATATATGATGTAAAATTCTATCAAGAAAACGCACCTAGCAGAATCACATAGTTTAGATGAGGGTACCAGGTTTGATGAGTAGCACTAGCAAGAAAATAAAGTTATTGAAAGAAAGGTAGTTGGTGATTCAAAGATACAAGAAATAGCCAACTCATGTGTACTTGTTACATTCGATTGAAAAGGATCTTAGAATGCGACTCTTGCTTCAGCATTTTCACTTGGAATGGCCAAGTAAGATTTTTCACTTGGAATTGCCAAGTAAGATTCAAAGTTGCATGCTTGGTCTTGACAACCCTATACATTTATCATTGCATTAGACACTATTCAGCTAGAGTTATATCAGCAATTAGATTTGAATCGTCTCTCGCAACGCAGCAGGCTTTTTTTTTATGGCTAACAGGTTGAGTTAGAATAGATTGGCCTGCTTTTCCCCCATTCTCAATGACATGACCTTGCTGATTTGCAAAACAAAAGGAAAATCCATTATTAAACTATGAGTTCAATACATCAATTTGTAAACCAGCAAGCACTGAGAAGTTGCACCCATACTATGGACATGTATAAAGTTCACGCTATCCTTTTCTATGAAGAGCGTGGTTGTTTTCATTTGGAAGTGAATGTACTCTTTGATTGTTCACATTAGTATTATTGCTATCACTTTAATGTGCGTGATTGATATTACAAATTTGATGTATTTCCTGTAATTGCAGGTCCCTGGAATTCTGTTTACACCAATTTGCCCGCATTCCTTATCGTTTCGACCTCTGATATTACCTGAGCATGTAACAATACGAGTTCAAGTTCCATTCAACAGCAGAAGCCCTGCTTGGGCCTCATTTGATGGCAAGGACAGGAAACAGCTGGCAGCTGGTGATGCGCTTGTGTGCAGCATGGCACCATGGCCTGTTCCAACAGCATGCCAGATTGATTCTACAAACGACTTTTTGCGCAGCATCCACGATGGCCTCCACTGGAATCTCAGAAAGACCCAATCTGTCGATGGCCCTCAGGATTTATAATGTAACTTCGTTCTTTTTTTTCTTGGGTACAGGAAAACAGTTCCTGCTGGGGTCCGTGATTCGCCTTCAAGTGTCACAGGGAAAGTGTTGTGGAGGGGGGAATAACTTGTAGTAGTCCCAAGGGAAAAGAAATAGTTGCTGTCAGTCAGCTTAAATTTCTCTCTGAAATTTGTACTTCTTTGCGTAGTCATTAAATGATTAGACACAAACAAATAAATTGTTGAATGTATATACACATGCATATAGTCATCAAGACCTGTGTCTTTACCGCTGCCCGCGGCTACCTGCTGTTCATCGTGTTCCATTCCCAAACGGTTGGCTAGGCTCGTTGGACCTGTGCCAGAGCTTGGAACAGTCATGGGAGCTGTTGATCTGTAATCAAGCAAAAACCCTTTTTTAAATTCAAGGTTTAAGCTTCCACAAACACTATCTATCAAATTCTTAAGAACATGAAAGGATTTAAATTCCAGGTGGTTAATTTTTTTTATGCATGCAATGGCTAGACAAGATATGTCTCTCTTCAAATTCTAATGTGATCTACGCGTTACAAGCTTAAAATTTTAAAACGGTTTAATTCTTACAAATTAAACTTGAAGAGCTTCGACGCGATAAATAGGCCTTGACTCTATATATATATATGAGTTGTTATCACTAACACCATAGATAACGACGACACATGTGAGTTGTTCACGGTAAATATTTTACTGTACAATTTGGCTCCTAAAATTTCGTGAGAATTTTACTTTGGTTGTTATATTTTATTTTTCTTGCAAATAAATCTTTAATCGAACTCTTTGATCCTCATGCCTTACAATACATTCAATTTAGTCTTTGAATGATTTTTTTTTCAATCAAGTTCTTATATTTCAGATCTACCTCGAGCATGCATGCCACTCTAAACAATAGATGAAAAATGGAATCCAGTGTGTGCAAGGGCGGAGCCAGGAATTTTTCCTGCCCTGGGTCATTAAATAAATATATAATTTTTTTTAAGATTAATTATTAACTCATGTATATGAATTTTTGAAGTTAATATTAAAGTTTTAATTCAAATACATTATCTAAAATATTAAAAAATAAATTTAAAAGTACATAAAATTAAAGTAAAAAGTAAAAAGAAACTCACTATTGAAGTTATATCCTTCGATGTTTTATGAAATATAATTAATCTATAATCAAATCTGAATCGATATTGTAACAACCCCTCAACCGGGATAAAATAAAAATCTCACGTCAACTGGAAAATAAAGTAATTAAATTTTTTCCCTCTCTCAATTCCTCCTTCCTTTACTTGATTCTTCCTTAGATTAGTGTGTAAGTTAGACTTTGTAAGTTTACAAAGTTATTCTCTTACTTTTCTTACTTTTTTTCCTTTGATTTTTTTTTAAAATGTTTTTTTCCTCACTTTTCTCTCTTGCCTTTTCTTTTCTTTCTTTTCTTATTCTGCTTCTGCCGAGTCGACAATATATAAAAGGAAGGAAGAACTGATTTATTTTATTTTTTAATGTCAAATAACTATTTTACCCTTAATGAGTTATTTTGCTTTTATTTGACGGTCTTTGTTTTGTTAGCATTGCCAAGCTCCGTTCATCCTAAAATTTTAACCAGATTTTATTCAATATATTTTAAGATTCTTTGTAAAATTTCAGCTCAATCTGATAGTTGGATTGAAAATTACGTTCAATAACGTAAAACTAGTCAAATTGTGATTTTTCATCAAATTTATAAATTTCTCCAAAAATTTTGAAATTTTAACCCAAGCTAAAGTATTATATTACAAGGTTTCACAAAAATTTTCAAAACTTTTTGATAACTCAATTAAGAATTACAATTTTTTTTATATATAAAACTAATAAAAGACCTAGCTATAGCCCACCCTAGCCCTTAGAATGCCTCCGCCCTTGAGTGTGTGGGTATCAAAATGGTAAGGAAACAACAAAAAAGAAACTGCGAAGCTATAACCGTTACAAGGGTTGCATCGAGAGCATTTCATCGACGTTAAACATGGCTCAAAGCTCCAAGCTCAAATATGCATTTTGTTGCTTATGGAAAGCATTTCCTCGGCATTCTACCTACGTCTGGACATGGCTCAAAGCTCACTTGAAGGATGGATGTTGCATTAGACAACTCACGAAAAGAATGCATTAGCACAAAGACAACAAGAGATGAAAACACTTAACGTCACATGAATTATCAAGGCTAGACAAGAAACTAGGCTATATAAGCTCTTCTAGCGATCCAGTCAAAGGTGACAATTCAAGATTCCCTTCAAAAATGTCTTCAGAGAAACCCATCAACAGTGTCAGTGCTGCAATTCAACAAAGCTTGCAACACATATCTCTTGGAACTCTATGCAAATCTATAGCCACTTGGGGACTAATCCTTTTACTGCTCTATACTGTCTTGTTTAACCATCCTTGCTGTAGCCAGACTATGAATAGATTCGCTCTCTTTAAGCTCAAATGGCCACCACTCTCACCTAATAATGCAACTACTTCTGCGAATGTTACTACTACCCCTACAAGTATCAGCCACATTGTATTTGCCATGGTGAGTTCTGTGAACACATGGAAGCACAGGAAATCATACGTGGAATCATGGTGGAGACCAAATGTTACTCGAGGATATATTTTCCTTGATAGAGATCCCTCGCAAAGATTCCATCCTTGGCCCTCATCTTCTCCGCCTTTTCGCGTCAATGCACCTGTCAAATTTAGATTAAACCGCAAATATGCAACACAGGTTAGAATAGTACGTACAATCATGGAGACTTTTATGCAGGGAGATAAAGATGTTAGATGGTATGTAATGGCAGATGATGACACCGTCTTATTTATTGATAATTTAGTAGAGGTTTTAGCCAAGTATAATCATACTGAGTACTTCTACATCGGAATGAATTCGGAAAGTGTTAGCTCGAATGTTAATTTCTCGTTCGAAATGGCATTTGGTGGAGCTGGGTATGCTTTGAGTTACCCTCTAGCAGAAGCTTTGTCCACGAAGGTGGATGGGTGTATTCAACGATATCCAAATGTATATTCCAGTGACTTTATTTTGCAGACGTGTTTGGCTGATTTTGGAGTTCCTCTAACGCATCACAGAGGCTTTCACCAGGTATTTGATCATTCTATCAATGTTCATGTAGAAATTAAGCAAAATCAATTCATAAACTAACTGATTCCTATTGATTTATGGTGCTTTACTGCAGATTGATCTACATGGGGACATATCAGGCCTTCTATCAGCTCATCATCAGTCTCCTGTCCTCTCCCTTCACCACATCGATGTCGTAGATCCAATCTTCCCCTCCATGAATCGCTCTGCGTCCGTGAACCATCTAATGGAGGCTGCAAAAGTCGATCATTCACGGCTATTGGAACAAACTATCTGCTACCAAAGGAAAAACAACTGGTCTTTTTCTACCTCATGGGGCTACTCCGCTCACATATACGAAAATATACACCCCCGAAGCTTTCTACTGCGACCTATCGAGACGTTTAGACCGTGGCTGAGGATTTTTAAGCCACCATTCTATATGTTCAACACTCGAAGTCTCACCAATGATCCATGCGATGCTCCTCATGAATTCTTCATGGAATCTGTCGAGAAAACCAGAGGGAACCAAGTTGTTACGACCTACACCCGAAAATCACCACGCAATTTGCCACCATGTTCATCAAGTGGCAATCATTCTGCAAATTATATTTCCAAAATTCAAGTCTTTTCATCAGCAACAACATTAAAAAAGGTGAGTTTTCCATCTTTTCCGTCACGTCAAGAGTCCAACATTGTCGTCAGACTTAGCTCTTGATATTAGCTAGGTACATTTGACAGCCAAAAACAATTTTGCTACAGTTCGTTAATTAAAATCCTCCTCTTGGTCAAGTAAACGGGCAGAATTGAAAGACAACACAAATATAAATTTTGGGCTTAGACGTTTAACAAAACAATTTCCTAAAGAATTTTAACTGTTTACTGGTCATCGCATGTATCTGGTGTACCTTGCAGGCTGGACTGATGGAATGCTGCGACGTTGAAGAGACAGTACCAGACATGAATATAACACGTATCAAGTTAAGGGCTTGTATGAAAGATGAAGTCATTGCCTGAACATGTTATCAAGCACAAATG
>Ga0307515_10018254_pt1 | contig 12720 bp, 10 predicted proteins | sample 17_EM_MG_FD_194513 | JGI IMG/M metagenome (GOLD analysis project Ga0307515, IMG submission 194513) | Populus trichocarpa ectomycorrhiza microbial communities from riparian zone in the Pacific Northwest, United States - 17_EM | ecosystem: Host-associated > Plants > Roots > Unclassified | place... | reverse complement strand
GCGACGGCTACCGCATCATCACCGCCACCAGCGCCGAACAAGGCCTGCAGCGCCTGGCCGAAGAGACCGTCGACGTGATCGTCTCCGACCAGCGCATGCCCGGCATGACCGGCGTCGAATTCCTGCTGCGCGCCAAGGCGCTGTACCCGCACACGCTGCGCCTGGTGCTGTCGGGCTACACGGATCTGCAGTCGATCATCGACGCCGTCAACGAAGGCGCGATCTACAAGTTCCTCACCAAGCCCTGGGACGACGAGCGCCTGCGCGGCCACATCGCCGAGGCTTTCCGCCAGAAGGGGCTGGCCGACGAGAACCAACGCCTGGCCGACCAGGTGGACCGCAGCAACGCCGACCTGGCGCAGCTGAACGACAAGTTGGGCGGCCTGCTGCAGCAGCAGCGCCAGCAGGCCGAGCTGATGCAGGCCAGCGCCGGCAGCATGCGCGCGGTGTTCGAGGCGCTGCCGGTGCCGGTGCTGGGTGTCGACGGTGACGGCTGCCTGGTCTTCGTCAACCACCAGGCCGAAGCGCTGCTGCCCGAACTGGGCGCGCAGCTGGGCACCGACGGCCTGCCGCCCGAACTGCTGGCACTGCCGGACGACGCCGTGGCGCGGCCGCTGCGCCTGGGCGCACACGCTTTCGATGTGGTGGCCAGCCCGCTGCCGGGCGGCGACAACGGCGGTGCGGCCCCGCGTGGCCGCCTGCTGATGCTGCTGCCCCGGCCGGCGGGAGCCGGCGCGTGAACCTCGGCGTGGGCGTCGACGAGAGCCGGTTGCTGCACCTGTTCCGCGCCGCCAGGCGCGATGGGCGCATCCACCCGCTGCAGCATCTGGTGCAGGCGCACCGCCAGGTCACGCCGGCCGGCCGCGCCGCGGCGCCTGCGGCTGCCGCTGCGCTGGCGGAGCCGCCGGCCTCCGGCATGCCGATCGACGCCGCCCAGCTGCAGAAGTGCCTGCGCGGCCTGCCCGCGCTGCCGCAGGCAGCGCTGCAGGCGCTGGGCGCCCTGCGCGACGAGAGCGCCAGCGCCGAACGATGCGCGGAGGCCATCGGACATGACCCCGCGCTGGCCGCACGCACCTTGCGCCTGGCCAACTCGGCCTTCTACGGCGTGCCCGGCCGCGTGGCGTCGCTGCGCGACGCGGTGCAGCTGCTGGGCCGGCGCCCGCTGGCTTCGCTGCTGACGATGGCCACGGTGGCCAGCCAGTTCGACGCCCGCAGCTGTCCGCCGCTCAGCTTCGCCGGCTTCTGGCGCCACGCCATCGGCACCGCACTGGCCGCACGCGCCATCGCGCAGGCGCTCGGCCGCGACGGCGACCTGGCCTTCACCGTCGGCCTGCTGCACGACGTCGGCCGGCTCGCGCTGGCCGCACACTTTCCGGCCCAGACCGCGGCGGCGCTGGCGCGCACGCGCGAGCTGGACCTGGGCCAGGCCGAGGTCGAACGCCGGCTGCTGGGCACCGACCACCTGGAAGTGGGCGCGCAGGTCGCCGCGCACTGGTGCTTCCCGGCCGAGGTGGTGCAGGCGCTGGCCGGCCACCACGCACCGCAGGCCGCAGCCGGCGGCGCGGCCAGCCTGGCCGACAGCGTGCATCTGGCCGACGCGGTGGCGCATGCGCTGGACCTGGCCGACGACCCGCACGAAGTCGTGCCGGCCATCGACCCCGCGGCCTGGGATCGCCTGGCACCGGCCACGCGCGCGCTGCCGGCGATCTTCGGGCCCACCGAAGCCGGTGTGGCCGAGCTGGCGCGGCTGCTGGGCCTGGAGTGACGGTGTCATGAACGCGCCCGAGTCGCTGCCGCTGCGCGAGCTGACGGCCGAACTGCAGGCACCGGGCCGCATGCCCTGGACCGTGCTGTGCGTCGACGACGAGGTCAACATCCTGTCGGCGCTGAAGCGCACGCTGCGCAATGCCGGCTATTGCGTCGTCACGGCCGGCAGCGGCGCGCAGGCGCTGGCGATGCTGGCCGAAATGCCGGTGGACGTGGTGCTGTCGGACATGCGCATGCCCGTGATGGACGGCGCCCAGCTGTTGGAGCGGGTGCACGCGCGCTGGCCGCAGGTGGTGCGCATCCTGCTCACCGGCCAGGCCAACCAGGACGCCACCGTGGCGGCGATCAACCGCGGCCGCATCTGGCGCTACCTCAGCAAACCCTGGGACGAAGCCGAGCTGCTGGCCACGCTGCGCGAAGGCATCGAGCGGCTGACGCTGGAACGCGAGAAGCAGCGCCTGGAAACGCTGACGCAGCAGCAGAACACGCAGCTGCAGACGCTCAACGCCGAGCTGGAAAGCCGTGTCACCGCGCGCTCCGCCGAGCTGAGCGAAGCCAACCGCAAGCTGCAGCGCAACCATCTGAAGACGATCAAGGTCTTCTCGAACCTGCTGGAGCTGCGCGGCGACCGTCTGGCCGGCCATGGCCGCCGCGTCGCCGAGACCGCGCGCGACCTGGCCCGCGCGATGGGCCTGCCCGAGCCGGAGTGCCTGCAGATCTTCGTCGCCGGGCTGCTGCACGACATCGGCCTCATCGGCACGCTGGACAAGCTGCTGTCCAAGCCCACCGCGCGCTTCACGGCCGAAGAAATGACGCTGTACCGCGGCCACGCCGCCACCGGCGAACATTCGCTGCTGGCGCTGGACGACATGCAGCCGATGCTGCCGATGATCCGCGGCCACCACGAGCGCTGGGACGGCCAGGGCTTCCCCGACCGCCTGGCCGGCAGCGCGATCCCGCTGGGCGCGTGCATCCTGACCGTGGCCGACACCTTCGACGACCTGCAGCACGGCCAGATCGCCGACTCGACGCTCAGCGCCGCCGAGGCGCGCACGATGATGCGGCTGTCGCGCGGCACGCAGTTCAGCCCCGAGGTGCTGGACGTCTTCCTGCAGATGACCGAGCCGCAGGCCGCGCCGGCGCCGCCGCCCGCGCTGCCGGTGCCCAGCGCGGCGCTGGAGGCGGGCATGGTGCTGGCGGCCGACCTGGTGTCCAGCCGCGGCGTGCTGATGCTGACCAAGGGCCACCGGCTCACCGGCTCGCTGATCCGCCGCATGCGCGAGTTCGAGGCGCGCGACGGCGGCGTGCTGAACATCCTGGTGGTGCCGCCGCAGCACGTCTGAGGACCGGCACAATCAGGCGAGGAGGTGCCACCCATGTCGTCCGGAAAGATTCTTGTCGCACAGGGCGGCGGCCCGACCGCGGTGATCAACCAGAGCCTGGCCGGCGTGGTGCTGGAAGCGCGCCGCCACCATGGTGTGAACCTGGTCTACGGCGCGCGCCACGGCGTGCGCGGCATCGTCAACGAAGACCTGGTGGATTTGACGCGCGAAACCAGCCACAACCTGGAGCTCGTGGCCGGCACGCCCGCCAGCGCCCTGGGCAGCACGCGCGACAAGCCGGACCTGAAGTACTGCCAGGAAATCTTCAAGGTGCTGCAGGCGCACGCCATCGAGCACTTCTTCTACATCGGCGGCAATGACAGCGCCGACACCGTGCGCATCGTCGCCGAGGAAGCGGGCAAGGCGGGTTACCCGCTGCGCGCGATCCACATCCCGAAGACGATCGACAACGACCTGGTCGGCAACGACCACACGCCCGGTTTCCCGTCGGCCGCGCGTTTCGTGGCCCTGGCCTTCGCCGGCGCGAACCTGGACAACGCGGCGCTGCCCGGGGTCTATGTCGGCGTGGTGATGGGGCGGCACGCGGGTTTCCTCACCGCCGCCAGCGCCTTGGGCAAGAAGTTCCCGGACGACGGCCCGCACCTGATCTACGTGCCCGAACGGGTGTTCGAGGTGCCGCGTTTCCTGGCCGACGTGAAGGCCACCTACGAACGCTACGGCCGCTGCGTGATCGCGGTCAGCGAAGGCATCCACGACGCATCGGGCGCGCCGATCATCACGCAGCTGGCCAAGGGCGCGGGAGGGGTGGAACGGGACGCGCACGGCAACGTGCAGCTGTCGGGCACCGGCGCGCTGGCCGATCTGCTGTGCGAAGAGATCAAGAACCAGCTGAAGATCAAGCGCGTGCGCGGCGACACCTTCGGCTACCTGCAGCGCAGCTTCGTCGGCTGCGTCAGCGATGTCGATGCGCGCGAAGCCCGCGAGGTGGGCGAGAAGGCCGTGCAGTACGCGATGTGGGGCGACCGCAGCGGCTCGGTGGCGATCCGCCGCACCGGTTTCTATTCGGTCGACTACGAACTGCAGGCGCTGTCCGACGTCGCCGGCAAGACGCGCACGATGGAAGACGACTTCATCGCGCCTTCCGGTACCGACGTGACCGACCTCTTTCGCCTGTATTTGCGGCCCTTGCTCGGCTCGGGCATGCTCGATGCTTTCAGGTTGCGGCCCAACCCCGTGCCGCGCATCCTGAAGACTTGAACACCCACATGGAGTCCTCGCGCAAGCTGTCCGCCGTCGAAGTGCGGGTGCTGAGCCGCCTGCTCGAAAAGGCGCAGACGATGCCGGCGTCCGAGCTGGAGCCCTGGCTCGACAGCCTGCCCGCGGCACAGCAGGTGCTGGTGCCGCGGCTGCGCGAACGGCTGTCGCAGATCTCGGTGCCGGTGGAAGACCCGACGCTGATCGTGCCGGTGAAGCTGACGCCGAAGAAGAACCCCGATTCGCGCATCGGCGAACGCGTCGGCCCGTTCCGGCTGGTGCAGGAGCTGGGCGAACCCGGCAGCGGCACCTTGTGGCTGGCCGAACGCGCCGACGGCGGCAAGGCGCCGCAGGTGGCGCTGATGCTGCCGGCCGACGAAGCCTCGGCCGAACGCCAGCTGGTGTCGCTGCCCGAACATCCGCAGGTGGTGCGGCTGAAGTACGCCGGCGTCGACGACCGCGGCCGTACCTTCCGCGTGATGCAGAAGCTGGAAGGCGTCACGCTGGCGGAACACGTCAAGCGCCGCCACCTCAACGTGGCGCAGCGTGTGCAGCTGCTGATGCCGGTGCTGGCCGCGGTGGTGCATGCGCACGGCGAGATGGTGGCCCACGGCGACATCCGCCCGGCCAACCTGCGCGTCGACGACGAAGGCCGGGTGTTCCTGCTCGACTGGGGCATGGGCCGCCTGCTCTACCCGGCCACGGCCACCGCCGACATGCAGGCGCTGGCACGTGTGCTGGAACAGACGCTGGAAGGCGCTTCGCCCGGCGCCGACCTGAAGGCCGTGCTGCAGCGCGCGCTGCAGGACGACCCGCGCGAGCGCTACAGCGGCGTGGCGCCACTGAAGGCCGATCTGCAGCGCGTGCTCGACTTCCGCGCCGTCCCGGGCCCGCATGCCACCGCCTTCCACCGTGCCAGCCTGTTCGCGCGTCGCCACCGCGTGAAGCTGGCCGGCGGCACGCTGGCGGCGCTGCTGCTCGCCACCGCGTTGACCAGCGGCGTGCGCCATCTTCAGCGCGGCCAGAAGCAGACCGAGCGCGCCAGCCAGGCCAAGGTCTACCTGGCGCAGGCGCTGGGCGAGGATGTCGACGCTGCAGCCTCGGCGCCGGCCCTGGCACCCGACCCGGCGCGGCTTGCGACCCGCCTGCAGCGCACGCTGGAGCAGGCGCGCATGAGCTTCGACGGCGAACCGGTGCTGCGCGGACAGGTGCTCACCGAACTCGCGCTGCGCTTCCGCGACATCGGCCAGCCCGAGCAGGCGCAGAGCGTGCTGCGCGAAGCGGTCGCACTGCTGCAGAGCACCGCCGCGGTGTCTGACCCGGCGCTGGGCCACGCCCGCGCCGAGCTGGCACTGCTGCTGGTGGACAGCCCCGGCAACGGCGCGCGCGAGCAGGCCAGGGCCTTGATCGACAAGGTGCTGGCCGATTGCAGCGGCACACGTTGCGAGCCGGCGCGCCAGCAGGCGAACCGGGCCCAGCAGAAGCTGCTGGCGCCCGCGCCCCGCTGAAGCTCAGAGGGCCTTGGTCACCAGGCGGAAGTCGGGATCGTCAGGGTTGGCTGCGACGGTGAAGCCGAGACCCGTCATCAGCTTCAGCATCGGCGCGTTCTGCGTCAGCACCAGGCCCATGATTTCGCTCAAGCCCTTGGCGCGTGCGGCTTCGATGATCGACAGCATCAGCCGCGTGCCCAGGCCGCGGCCGGCGAAGTCGTCGGCCACCACCAGGCTGAATTCGCAGCTGCTGCCGTCGGGGTTGGTGATGAAGCGGCTGACGCCGACGATGCGTTCGGTTTCCGCCTCGCCGCCGTCGGCCGCGGTGCCCGGTTCCTTCACCACCGCCACGAGCGCCAGCTCGCGGTCGTAGTCGATCAGCGTGAAGCGCGCCAGCATGCGCAGCGGCAGCTCGGGCAGCGTGCTGGCGAAGCGGAAGTAGCGGCTCTCGGCTGACAGGCCGCGCACCAGCGCCTGCAGCATCTGCGCGTCGTCGGGGTGGATCGGCCGGATCGTGTACAGGCCGCCGTTCTTCAGCGGCCACTCGCGTTCCTGCCCGGCCGGGTAGGGCAGGATGGCCAGGTGGCCGTAGCTGCCCGGCGCCGTGCTGGCGTTGTCGACGACGATGCGTGCATCCACCGCCACCGCGCCGTGTTCGTCGACGATGATGGGGTTGATGTCCATCTCGCGCAGCTGCGGCAGCGCGCACACCATCTCGCTCACGCGCAGCAGCACCGCTTCGAGCGCGGCCATGTCGGCGGCCGGCGCGCCGCGCCATTCGCCCAGCATCTCGGCCACACGCGCGCGCTGCACCAGGTGGCGCGCCAGGAACTGGTTTAGCGGCGGCAGCTCCATCGCGCGGTCGGCGATCAGCTCGATCATCGTGCCGCCGGCGCCGAAGGTGATGACGGGGCCGAAGGCCTCGTCGGTGGTCAGGCCCACGTAGACCTCGCGGCCACGGCCCATTCGGCTGCCCAGCAGCACGTGCGCCGCCATCGGCTGCACCGTGATGCCGTTGATGCGCGCCTGCGGCTGCGCCTTCGCCACCGCCAGCAGCATCTCGTTGTAGCGGTCGCGCACCTGGCTGGCGTTGTGCACGTTCAGCACCACGCCCTGCACGTCGCTCTTGTGGCTGATGTCGGGCGAATCGATCTTCAGCGCCACCGGGAAGCCCTGCTGGCTGGCGATCAGCATCGCCTCGCTGGCGCTGCGCGCGAGCATCGTGCGTGTCACCGGGATGTGGAAGGCGGCCAGCAGCGCCTTGCTCTCCATCTCGGTCAGCACCTGGCGGCGTTCGGCCAGCACGCTCTCGATCAGCAGCCGCGCGCCTTCGGTGTCGGGCGCCGCGCCGTCTGACAGCGGCGGCGGCGTCTGCTGCAGCAGCTGCTGGTTGCGGTAGAAGCTGGCGATGCTGTGGAACGCGTCGACCGCGGCTTCGGGTGTGCGGAACACCGGCATGCGGCGCTCGGCCAGCAGCTGGCGCGCGCCACGCACGCGCGCTTCGCCGAGCCAGCAGCCCAGCACCGGCTTGGCGGCGGGCGAGAAGGCATCGGCGACGGCGGCCGCAATGGCGTCGCTGTCGACGCCGCTCTTCGGCGCGTGCAGCAGCAGCACGCCGTCGATGCTGCGTTCGGCCACCGCGGCCTGCATCGCCTGCACGTAGGCCGGGCCGTCGGCGTCTTCGCCCAGGTCGTCGACGCGCACCACCTTCAGGCCCAAAGCGCCGGCCCAGTCGGCCGCCAGCACGGCGGGGCCGCCGCCGTTGGTCACCATCGCCAGCCGTTCGCCCACCGGACGGAAACGCGAGGCCAGGCACTGGGCGGCCGAGAACAGCTGCGTGAACTGGCGCACCCGCACCGCGCCGGCGCGGCGCAGCGCGGTTTCGAAGACATCGTCGGCACCGACGATGCTGGCCGAATGTGTGCGTGCCACCTTCGACCCCGCCGCCTGGCGGCCGGCCTTCATCACCACCACCGGCTTGGCGTAGGCCGCGGCGCGCAAGGTGCTCATGAAGCGGCGCGCGTGGCGGATGCCTTCCATGTAGACCAGGATGCTTTGCGTGGCGCCGTCGGTGGCCAGGAAGTCCAGCACCTGCGGCAGTTCGACGACGGTGTTGGGGCCGAGCGAGACGACCGTGGAGAAGCCGACGCCGTGCTGGCGCGCCCAGTCCAGCATCGCCGCGGTGAGCGCGCCCGACTGCGACACCAGCGCCAGCGGCCCCGGCGCGGCTAGCGGGCCCAGGGCGCCGGCGTTCAGCAGCAGCCCCGGCCGCTGCAGGCCCAGGCTGTTCGGGCCCAGCAGATGGATGCTGTAGCGCCGCGCGATCAGCTGCAGCGCCTGGCAGGCCGTGGCCGACTGGCCGCTGCCGAGTACGAACGCGGCCCGGCAGCGGATGCGGCCCGCAACTTCCAGCGCCGCTTCCGCCTGTTCGGCCGGCAGCGCGATCAGCGCCAGGTCGGCGCGCGAGGCAGCCAGCTCGGCCAGCGTGCCGGTCATGCCGATGTCGAGCCACGTCACCGGGCCGGCGAAACCGGGCTGGGCCGCCAGCGCCTCGCGCAACGCGCGCGCTTCGCGGGTGGGCGGCTCGGCGTCCGGCGCGCCGGCGAAGACGATCAACGAACGCGGGTTGAACAGCGGCGTGAGGAAGTGACGGTCCACGGCGGCGAGCATAGGGCCGCGCGCAACACCCCGGCGTGACGGACCTCAAGCCACATGGCACCATGCCGCGCCCGTGCCCGCCAAGATATGCCGACCAAGATCGCCCCCAGCCCCGACATCCTGGACGACGCCCTGCTGCGCGAGATGGCCCGCCGCGGCGGCGTGCGCAGCTGGGCCGCGAACACCGTGCTCGTCACCGAGGAAGACCGCTCCGACGCGCTGTACATCATCCTGTCGGGCCGCGTGAAGGCCTACGGCTCGGCCGACGACGGGCGCGAGGTGGTCTATGCGACGCAAGGCCCGGGCGAATACTTCGGCGAGATGACGCTGGACGGCGGCCCGCGCTCGGCCAGCATCATCACGCTGGAGCCCACCAGCTGCGCCGTGGTGCCGGGGCCGGACGTGCGCGAGTTCCTGGCCGCCAACCCCGACTTCGCGCTGCACCTGATCAAGAAGCTCATCCGCCTGGCGCGCGCCAGCACCGAGCACGTCAAGAGCCTGGCGCTGGAAGACGTTTACGGCCGCGTGGTGCGGCTGCTGAAGAAGCTGGCACGCGAGGAAGGCGAAGCCTTGGTGCTGCCCGACAAGCTGACCCAGCAGGACATCGCCGAGCGCGTGGGCAGCTCGCGCGAGATGGTCAGCCGTGTCTTCAAGCCGCTGCTGGAAGGCGGCTACGTCGAGATGCGTGCAGGACGTATCGCGATCCTGAAGAAGCTGCCGGCGCGCTGGTAACAGCGGCGGGTTCCGCCGGGTCGACTGATTACACTTCGCGCTCTCCGGCACGAGACCGGCGAGAGACCTCCTTCCCCACGCACAGGTGCCGAATGAAAGCTGCCGTCCTGGCCATTGCCCTTCTGTCTTCCACGGCCTGGGCTGCCGACCCCAAGACCAACCTTGTCGACCACTCGAACGGCCAGCTGATCGACGCCGCCACGGCCAAGGTGGTGCTGGGCGAGAACATCCCGGCCAAGGTGTGGAAGCTCTACCCGGCCAGCAAGTACGCCTTCGTCAGCCAGGTGGAAGGCGGCATGAAGGGCACCACTTGCGTGGTGGCTGCGCGCGTGATGCTGGTGCCGCTGACGCCCACCGCGAAGGCCGTGCTGTTCCGCCCGCAGAAGACGGCCACCGCCTACGACGCCATTCCCAACAGCAGCACCGATGCGTGCAAGGCGCTGGCCAAGGACAAGCTGAAGGAAGCGGCCGCCGGCGTCGTTTCGGCGCTGGTCAAGGCCTGATCGTTCACGCGGCGGGGTAGAGCCCGCGCTGCTGCGCCATCAGGCGCGTCAAACCCAGCAGCGCGTCGATGTTCGGCGTCGGCTGGCCGAGCCGGGTGCCGATCTCGCGCACCGCGCCCACCAGCGCATCGAGTTCGATCGCACGGCCCGCTTCGGCGTCCTGCAGCATCGAGGTCTTGAAGCTGCCGAGCTTGCGCGTCACCGCGTGGCGCTGTTCGGGTTGCTGGTCGATCGGGATGCCGAAAGCCGCGCCGATGGCCTGCGCTTCCCGCATCACCGCGCTGCAGAAGCCGCGCACCAGCGTGTCGTCCAGGATGCGGTCACAAGGCGCGCCGGTCAGCGCCGAGACCGGGTTCATCGTCATGTTGCCCCACAGCTTGAACCAGACCTCGCGCTGGATGCGCGGGCTCTCGGTCACTGCGTAGCCGGCGCGCTCCAGCAGCGCGGCCAGCGCGGCCCCTGCGGCGTCAATGCCGCCGGACGGGCGGCCGATGATCAGCCCGTTGCCGTTGGCGTGCTTGACCACGCCAGGCGCCGACACCGCGGCTGACAGGTGCACGACGCAGCCGACCACCTGTTGCGACGGGATCAGGCTGCGCACCGCGCCGCCGGGGTCGACGCTGTCCAGCGACCAGCCTTCGCAAGGGCCGCCCAGGCCGTCGAAGAACCACCACGGCACGCCGTTCATCGCCACCAGCACCTGCGTGTGCGGCGCCATCAGCGCGTGCACCGCGGGTGCGACGGCGGCCAGCGCCGGGCCCTTCACCGCCAGGATCACGAGATCCTGCGGGCCCAGGTCGCCCGGGTCGCTGCTGGCGTGCAGCGGCACCGGCGTCGGGTCGCCGTCGAGCCGCAGGCCGTGTTCGCGCACCGCCTGCAGCGTAGCGCCGCGCGCCAGGGCCGACAGGCGCAGCTCGCCCGGCGGCAGGCGGCGGCCGAGCCAGGCCGCGAACAGGCCGCCGATGGCGCCCAGGCCGACGATGCAGACCTTCATGGGGATGTCTCTTCCAGGTTGTCGTCGATCGGTTCCAGCTGCGCGCGCGCCGCGGCCACCACGGCATCGGTCAGGCGTTGCAGCATCGGCGGCGCGTGGCGTGGATGTTGCCAGTGCAGCGCGACGTGCAGCGCGCGCCCGGGTCGCAGTTCCACCAGGCGGCCATCAGCAACAAGGCCCTGCACCAGCGCAGCCGGATTCATGCCCCAGCCCATGCCGGCCAGCGCGGCGTCGACAAAAGCCTGCGAAGCCGGCAGCCAGTGGCGCGGCGGCGGCGGCACGGCGCCGAACTGTGCTTCGAGCCACTGGTCCTGCAGCCGGTCTTTCTGGTTGAACGTCAGGCAGGGTGCACGCGCCAGCGCCTGCGCGTCGGCGCCCGCCGCCAGATGGCGCGCGACGAAGGCCGGGCTCGCGGTGGCGAGGTAGCGCATGCGCCCCAGCGGCACGCTGCGGCAGCCTTGCACCGGCGCGGCCAGCGCGGTGACGGCGGCGGCCACTTCGCCCTGGCGCAGTTGTTCGGCGGTGTGATCCTGGTCTTCCAGGCGCAGGTCGAGCAGCGCGCCTTCGCTTTCGCAGAACGCGGCTGCCGCGGCGATGAACCAGGTCGCCAGGCTGTCGGCGTTGACTGCCAGGCGCAGCGTGGGGCGGGCCGGGCTCTCGTCGTCGCGCGCCAGCGCCGGCACATGGCGGCGCAGTTCGGCTTCGAGCATCGCCACCTGCTCGGCATGCCGGCACAGCGCGCTGCCGGCGGGCGTGGCGGTGCAGGGCTGCCCGCGCACCACCAGCACCTGGCCCAGGCGCTGTTCGAGCAGCTTGACGCGCTGCGACACCGCCGATGCGCTGACGTGCAGCGCCTGCGCGGCGCGCTCGAAGCTGCCTTCGCGCACCACGGCGGCGACGGCAGCGACGAGCGAGTAGTCCATGGATGAAGCAATGCTGATGCGGGCGCAGCAAGTCTAAGTGGCGCCTTCAGGCCTGCGCCGGCATGCTGCGCGCCCATGCTCTTCACCGCGCCCGCTCTCTCCGCCGCCGCTACCGGCGCGGCACTCGGCTTCACCTTGATCGTCGCCATCGGCGCGCAGAACGCCTTCGTGCTGCGCCAGGGGCTGCGGCGCGAACACGTCGGCGCCATCGTCGCGCTGTGCGCGGCCTGCGATGCGCTGCTGATGACCGGCGGCGTGGCCGGCCTGGCGCAGCTGCTGGCCAGCCTGCCGCAGCTGAAGTTCTGGTTGACGGTGGGTGGCGTGCTCTTCCTCGTCGCCTACGGGCTGCGCGCGCTGTGGCGTGCCTGGCGCCCGCATGCGCTGCAGGCCGCGGCCGATGCGCCGGGCCTCACGCGCGCAGCCGCACTGGCTCAGGCGGCCGCGTTCACGCTGCTGAACCCGCACGTCTACCTGGACACCGTGGTGCTGGTGGGTAGCATCGGTGCGCAGCAGGGCGCGTGGCGCTGGTGGTTCGCGGCCGGCGCGTCGGCGTCCAGCCTGGTGTGGTTCTGCTCGCTGGGTTACGGCGCGCGGCGCCTGGCGCCGCTGTTCGCCCGGCCGCGCGCCTGGCAGGTGCTGGATGCGCTGATCGGCTGCACGATGCTGGCGCTGGCCGCCGGCCTGGCGCTGACGCTCTAGTCGGTGCGGTTGCCCCAGGTGCCGACATTCGCCGACTTCAGCAGCGGCGACGCATTGCCGGCCAGCGCCATCTCGGCCGCGGTGTTCAGCAGTTCGGTGCCGAAGCTCAGCATGCGCGCTTCGGTCAGGCGCATCGTCGGGCCCGCGATGACGACGACGCCGGTGGCGCGTTCGCCCTTGCGCTGCACCGGTGCGGCCATCGAGCTCATGCCGCGTGCGTAGACATCGCGGCCCATGCTGAAGCCGCGCTTGCGGTGTTCCTGCAGCATCTTCAGCAGCGCTTTCATCGTCGTCGGTGCATTGGGCCCGAAGTGAGCGGGGTCGCCGAAGCCCTGGCGCGCGACGGCAGCCATCGCC
>Ga0307515_10018253_pt1 | contig 12720 bp, 9 predicted proteins | sample 17_EM_MG_FD_194513 | JGI IMG/M metagenome (GOLD analysis project Ga0307515, IMG submission 194513) | Populus trichocarpa ectomycorrhiza microbial communities from riparian zone in the Pacific Northwest, United States - 17_EM | ecosystem: Host-associated > Plants > Roots > Unclassified | place... | reverse complement strand
GCGACGGCGTACGCGAGGATCTGGCCCGGGGTGTCCAGGTTGGTGAGGCCCGGGATGAACCGGCCCTGGATGAACACGATGCCGAGGATCGCGGTCAGCGCGCCGAACGGAAGCTTCAGCAACGCCAGCGCCAGCGGCACGCTGTACGGCGTCGAGGTGCCCTGCATCTTGCTCACGCCCAGGACGGCGACGAGCGCGCCGCCGGCCGCGCCGAGGATCTCGATGACCATGACGTCCCGGGTCGTCGGCATGGTGCCGGTCGGGCAGACCCGGTTCGGCCCCGCGGTGAAGCACAACTGGAGCGCGTCCGGCCAGAACACGCCCAGCGCGGCGAGCCCGACCACGAAGAGCAGCACGGCGATGGAGACGCCGCTGAGGATGTTGCGGAAGCTGCGCAGCCGCGCGTACTGGGCGTCGGTGGTGGCGTAGCTCCACTCCAGGGCCTTCTCCAGCACCCAGCGCTTGAGCGTGGCGGCGTCCTGCGCGTCCGGCGCCGTCGCCTCGAGGTAGCGGCGTTCCAGATCCTCGCGGCGTTCCGCGGCGGCGGGCATCGTGGTCCGCACCCGGGTCATCGCCGACAGCAACTGGGTGTCGAGGCGCTCGTCCGGCGCGTGCCGCGCCAGCATGACCTGGGCGGCGTGCAGGTTGACGAACGCCCGGTTGACGGCGCTGCCGCCGAGCCAGGTCTGTACCCGCGAGCCCGGTTGCTGCGCCGCCTTCTCCGCCTTGTTGAGCAGCGCCTCGGCGCCGGCCCACCCGGCCTCGCTTTCCGGCTCGGTGGCGCGGGCCCGCTGCAGGTCGTTGCGGACCAGCGTGATCCGGCTGAGCACGACGTGCTGCCAGTACGCGCCGCGCTCGGACGGCTCCCGTACCGTGCGTGCCCGCCGGCGGAATCCGCCGGCCGTGGCTGTGACGGCCTGTACCATCGTCCGTTCCTCTCCGTAAGACTTCCGGTAGAGAGAGCGGGGGATCAGGGGCGAAGATACCCCCTGATCGGGTGATTCTGGCTGACCGCGTGGAGCGCGAACAGCGCATAGCCGGCCAGCACCGGGACCAGCGCGGGGTGCACCAGCGCGGCGAGCAGCGCGGCGAGGGTGACGACGCCGGCCGCTGCCGGCAGCGCCCGGAGGCGGCCGGTCGCCACGGCCCGGACGGCGGCTCGCCACGGCTGGTCCGGGTGCGCGCCGACCTCGACGATCACCAGCCCCGCCGCCCCGGCGCCGGCCGCCGCCAGGAGCGCCGTGACCAGGAGGAACGGGGTCCCGCCGGGGGCCGCGTCGCGGCGGACCGCGAGCACGTCGACGGTGAGCAGCAGGGCCGCGCCGGCGCAGGCCAGGCCGGCCAGCAGCCCCGGCAGGAGGCTGCGGCGGAACACGGCCCAGGACGAGCGCGCGGTGGGCCAGCTGTCGTACCGCAGGTAGTGGTGGATCGCGGCACTGCCGGCGGCGACCGCGGCGCCGGCCGTGACCAGTGGCAGCGCGGCGATCGTCAGCAGGAAGCCGAGCAGCGCCAGGTCGGTTGCGGCCCGCACGGTGTCGCGCCAGTCGCGCCTCATCCCTTGAGTCCGCTCGTGTTGATGCCCTCGACGAGCATCCGCTGGAAGGCCACGAAGAAGAGGAACACCGGGATCAGCGACAGCAGCGACATGGCGAACATCGGGCCGACCGAGCTTTCGCTGGTCGAGTCGATGAACAGGGTCAGCGCCACCGGTGCCGTGTAGTCCTCCAGGTCGGAGAGGTAGACCAGTTGCCGGAAGAAGTCGTTCCAGGTCCAGATGAACGAGAAGATCGCCGTGGTGACCAGCGCGGGCCGGCTCAGCGGCAGGATGACGTGCTGGAAGATCGAGTACGGCGAGGCGCCGTCGATCTTCGCCGCCTCGTCCAGTTCGCGCGGGATGCCGCGCATGAACTGCACCATCAGGAAGACGAAGAACGCCTCGGTGGCCAGGAAGTGCGGCACCACCAGCGGCAGGTAGGGCCAGTCGCCGCCGACCCAGCCGAGGGTACGGAACAGGATGTACTGCGGGATGATCAGCACGTGGCCGGGCAGCAGCAGGGTGCCGATCATGACCGCGAACCAGACCTTGCGCAGCCGGAACTTCAGCCGGCCGAAGGCGAACGCGGCCAGCAGGCAGGAGACCGTGTTGCCCAGCACGGCCAGCACCGCGACCATCGCGCTGTTCAGGAAGAAGCGGCCGAAGTTCACGTCGAGCTTGTGCCAGCCCTCGGTGAAGTTGCCCGGGGTGAACTCGCGCGGGATGAGCCCGATGTTGTTGACGATCTCCTGCGGCGATTTGAACGCCGTGCCCACCATCCAGACCAGCGGATAGAGCACGACGGCCAGGATCGCGAGCAGAGTGAGCAGGCGCAAGCGGCCGCGCATCAGCGCTCCTCGGAGTCGGAGTAGTGGACCCAGAACCGCCCGGTGCGGAACAGCACGACCGTGATCAGGCCGATCACCACCAGGAACACCCAGGCCATCGCCGAGGCGTAGCCCATGTCGAGCTCCACGAAGCCCTTGATGTAGAGGTTGAGCGTGTACATCAGGGTCGAGTCGACCGGACCGCCGGTGCCGTTGCTGAGCACGAAGGCCGAGGTGAAGCCCTGGAAGCCGTGGATGGTCTCGAGCACCAGGTTGAAGAAGATCACCGGGGAGAGCATCGGCAGGGTGATGTTGCGGAACTGCCGCCAGGGCCCGGCGCCGTCGACCGAGGCGGCCTCGTACAGCTCGGCCGGCACCTGCTTGAGGCCGGCCAGGAAGATCACCATGGGCGCGCCGAACTGCCAGATCGCCAGCACCATCAGGGTCTCCAGGGCCCAGCTCGGGTCGTTGACCCAGGGCGCGCCCTCGATGCCGAACAGCGCCAGGAACGAGTTGAAGGCGCCGTCGCGGTTGAACATGCTGACCCAGACGATTGCCAGGGCCACGCTGCCACCGAGCAGCGAGGGCAGGTAGAACAGGCCGCGGAACAGCCCGATGCCGCGGATGGCCCGGCTCAGCAGCAGGGCCACGCCGAGCGCGGCGGCCAGCTTCAGGGGTACGGCGATCAGCGCGAACGTCAGCGTGACGGTTACCGCGTGCCAGTAGGACGGGTCGGTCGTGAACATCCGCTCGTAGTTGGCCCAGCCCACCCAGTTGATCTCGGAGAGCGGGGTGAGCACGTCGTAGTCGGTGAAGCTCAGGTACAGCGAGAGCAGCATCGGGATGGCCGTGATCGCCATCAGGCCGAGTAGCCAGGGGGAGAGGAACACGTACCCGGGAAGGTTTTCGCTGTGTCGCCGGCGCCGGCGCGGGCCCCGCCTCTCGGCAGGGCCCGGCTCGGCGGCTTCGATCCGGCTCCAGGCCGTTCGCACCGTGGTCACCGCGATCGTCAGCCCTGCCCGATCGCGGCCTTGGCGGCGGCGACGAAGGCCGTGGCGCCCTGCGCCGGCGTCTGCCGGCCGTACTGGACCTCCTCGGCGATCCGCACCAGCTCGCTGCGCACCTTGCTGTGCCCCTTGAGCGGTACGGCCGGCGGGGGCCCGAAGGTCTTGCCGAGCTCGTCCTGCACCGCGATGGTCTGCTTCATGCTGGGGTCGGTGACGGTGTCGGCGACGACCTTACGCACGTCGAGGTTGGACGGCAGGCCCCGGTCGGTGCCGAGAATCTTGCCCGCCTCCGGGTCGTTGGCGAGGAAGTTCAGCACGTCGACGGCCTTGTCCTTGTGCGGGCTCCCGCGGAACACGGAGAAGTACATCGAGGCCCGGGCCCACTGCGCCTTCGGGTCGCCGGGGTACGCGATGACGCCGAGTTCGTGCGCGGTGTTCTTCTTCAGCTCGGGCATCTGGTTGGCCCAGACCCAGGACGTGCCGGCCTTGCCGGTGACGACGAGTTGCTTGCTGACGTCGGTGGCGTTGCCCTCGTGGATGACGTCCGCCGTCGGGGTGGCACCGCGGTCGCGGGCGCCCTTCCAGAGCTCGAACCAGCCGGTGACGTCCTGCTCGGTGAAGCCGAGTTCCTTGCCCTGGTAGAGATCCTTGCCCTGCTGCCGGATCCACACCCAGAACGCCTGGTAGACGGCGCTGGGGTCCTGGGTGCCGGGCACCTTGGCGACCTTGCTGACGTTCTCCGCCCAGGTGATGAAGTCGGCCCAGCTCATCCCGGTGGTCGGCGCGGGCAGCTGGTGCTCGTCCAGCAGCGTCTTGTCGAAGACCAGGCCCTGGGTGTTCTCGCCGAACGGGACCCCGGCGAGCACCCCGTCGACGGTGCCGTAGCTGCGCAGGCCCTCGGGGAACTTGGAGAGGTCGAGGCGGCCGTCGCCGGAGTACGGCGCGAGGTCGAGGGTGACGTTGCGGCCCGCGTACTCGGCGATGTAGTTGTCGTCGATCTGGAAGATGTCCGGCGCGTTGCCGCCGGCGGTCAGCGTGGCCAGCTTGTCGAAGTAGCCCTGGTTGGCCTGCCAGGTCTTCTTGAAGGTGACGTCGGGGTGCCGCTGGGTATAGAGGGCGAGCGCCTGCTCGGTAAGTGCGGCGCGGCCCTCGGCTCCCCACCAGAAGATGGACAGCTCGGTCTTGCCGGAGTCGCCGGAGTCGTCGCCGCAGGCGGCGGCGCCCAGAGCCAGCGGAAGGACCAGGGCCGCCGCCAGGAGCCGGCGTCTGGTCGCGGTACGGTGACTGCGCGTGGTCCGCGCGTCCGCCGGTGGGGTGTTGTCGGGGTGCTGCATGGCGCTTACTCCTTGGCGTAGGAGGCGACCGCTCCGGGTGCGGAGGCGACCACGTCGCCCGGATCCGCATGGCTGTGCGGATCCGGGCCCGGGCCTGTCGAGTCGCGGATGACCAGTGCGGTCTGAAGGCTCACTTGTGCGGTGGTGCGGCGGTCGTCGCCATGCGCGAGGAGCATGTCGACGGCCGCCCGGCCCGCGGCGGCGGCAGGTGTCGCCACCGTGGTCAGCTTGGGATGGATGAGGCGGCTCAGCGCGATGTCGTCGATGCCGACCACGCTGATGTCCTGCGGGATCCGCGCGCCGGCGGCGTGCAGGGCCCCGATGAGGCCGATGGCCATCAGGTCGTTGTAGGCGAGCACGGCGGTGACGCCGCTGCGCAGGACCTGCTCGGCGACGGCCGCGCCGCCCGGCTCGGTGGGTGGGTTCGGGCCGATGACGGTGAGGTCGGCCGCGGCGGCCCGGGCGCTGATGGCCGCCGAGCGCCGGATTTCCCGGCTGGTCCAGGAGCCGCGCGGCCCGGCGATCAGGCCGATGGCGCGGTGGCCGAGGCCGGCCAGGTGTTCGACGGCGAGCCGGGCACCCTGCGCCACGTCCATGACGACCGTGGGCAGGCCGGCGATCTGCCTGTTCACGACGACCAGCGGGACCTCCCGGCTGAGCAACTCGATCAGGCTGTTGCTCATCCGGGGGCTGACCAGCAGGATGCCGTCGACCTGCTTGGCCAGGGCGCGAACCAGGTCCTCCTCGACCGCGGCGTCCTCGTTGGAGTCCGCGACGAAGATGTGGTAGTCCCGCTGCCGCGCCTGGCTCTCCGCCGCCTTGATCAGGGGCGGAAAGAACGGGTTCGCGATGTCGGCCACGATCAGGCCGATGTTGTAGGTGCGGCCGGTGATCAGCGCCCGGGCCGCCCGGTTGGGGCGGTACCCGAGTTGCTCGGCGCAGGCCAGCACCCGCGTACGGGTTTCGGGGTTGACCAGGTGCGGCGCCGAGAACGTGCGGGAGACCGTGGAGATGTGCACTCCGGACTCCCGGGCGACGTCGCGAATCGTGGCTGGCACGCCGGCCTTCCTTCGATAGCGGTGGATGATGTGGTCGGGGTCACTCTGGGGGCCCATTAATGCAAACGTTTGTAGGTCTGTCAACGGTCATTTGTTGCGGCTTCGTGTCGGCTGCCCGCATTGAACGCATATTCCGCGGGCCTGCAAAACCCGCAAAGGGCATGAAACGGGTCGGATTCGTTGACGGGGACGCATCGACGTGCTTAGTTCTGCTGCAAACGTTTGCAGGAGGAGGGCTTCGTGAACGAACGGCGGCGCTACGCGTTGGTCGGTGCCGGCTCCCGGGCGGAGATGTTCCTGCGCGCCCTGGCCGTCGACCACGCGGACTCGGCCGAGCTCGCCGGGCTCGCGGACGTCAACCCGACCCGGATGGCCGCACACAACCGCTGGCTGGGCGAGCTCGGCGCGCCGGCCGTGCCCACCTACCCGGCGGCGGAGTTCACCGCGATGCTGACCAAGGAACGGGTCGACGAGGTGCTGGTCACCAGCGTCGACCGCACCCACGCCGACTACGTGGTCGCCGCCCTGGAGGCCGGCTGCGACGTCATCACCGAGAAGCCGATGACCGTCGACGTCGAGGGCTGCGAGCGGATCCTGGACGCGGTCGCGCGTACCGGGCGGCGGGTGTCGGTCGCGTTCAACTACCGCTTCAACCCGCTGCACGAGGCGGTCCGCCAGGTGCTCGCCGCCGGCGAGATCGGCGAGATCGGCTCGGTCCACTTCGAATGGCTGCTCGACGTGCGGCACGGCGCCGACTACTTCCGGCGCTGGCATCGCGACAAGGCGAACTCCGGCGGCCTGCTGGTGCACAAGTCCGGCCACCACTTCGACCTGGTCAACTGGTGGCTCGGCGCCGCGCCGGTCGAGGTCTACGCCGCCGGCCGGCTCTTCTTCTACGGCGAGTCCGGGCGCCGGCACGGCTACGCCCGCGACTACCCGCGTGCCCACGGCGCACCGGCCGCCGCGGGCGACCCGTTCGCGCTGCACCTCGACGCCAACCCGAAGATGCGGGAGCTCTACCTCGACGCCGAGGCCGACGACGGCTACCGGCGCGACGTCAACGTCTTCGCGGCCGGGGTGACGATCGAGGACGACATGGCGGTGCTGGTGCGCTACGACACCGGGGCCACGATGACGTACCACCTGACCGCGTACGCGCCGTGGGAGGGCTACCGGCTCATGGTCAACGGCAGCCGCGGGCGGCTGGAGCTCGAAGTCGTGGAGAGCGACCACGTCAGCCCGGCCGGCGCGAACGAGGTGAAGGGCGCCGCCCTGCACGGCGCCACCGAGGCCGTGGAGCAGGGCCGAGCCACGCTGACCGTACGGCCGTTCTGGGCGCCACCACGGGAGGTGCCGGTGCCGGCGTACTCCCGGGGCGGCCACGGCGGCGCCGACTCCCGGATGACCGCAGTTCTGCTCGGCGCCGCCACCGACCCCCTCGAACGCTCCGCCACCGCCCGCGACGGCGCGCTCGCGCTGCTCACCGGCCTCGCCGCCAACCGCTCCATCGAGACCGGGGCCCCGGTCCGCGTCGCCGACCTGCTCGACCTGCCCTGAGCCCGCCGCAGAACTGAGGGGTGTGTCCATGTCCGACCTGCTGTTCCCGGCCGAACCCCGGCAGCGCGCCATCGCCCGCGAGCTCTACGAGCTCGTCCGGGAGTTGCCGCTGATCTCGCCGCACGGCCACGTCGATCCCGGCATCCTCGCCGACGACGCGCCGTTCCCCGACCCGGCCCGTCTGATCATCGTGCCGGACCACTACGTCACCCGCATGCTGCTCAGCCAGGGCATCCCGCTGGCCCGCCTCGGCGTGCCCAGCCGGACAAACGGCGAGGTCGAGAGCGACCCGCGGGCGATCTGGCGGCTCTTCGCGGAGAACTGGCACCTGTTCCGCGGTACCCCGTCGCGGCTCTGGCTGGAGCGCACCTTCGCCAGCGTCTTCGACGTGCACACCCCGCTGAGCGCGGCCACCGCCGACGAGGTGTACGACGCGATCGCGGCCAAGCTCACCGAGCCCGAGTTCCGGCCCCGGGCGCTGTTCGAGCGGTTCGGCATCGAGGTGCTCGCCACCACCGAATCGCCGCTGGACGAGCTGAGCCGGCACGCCAAGCTCGCCGCCGACGGGTGGGGCGGTCGGGGCGGGCGGGTCATCACCACCTTCCGGCCGGACGACGTGGTCGACATGGAGTTTCCCGGCTGGGCCGCCTCGGTCGCCCGGCTCGGCGAGCTGACCGGCGAGGACACCGGCGGCTACCGCGGCTATCTGGCCGCCCTGTGGTCGCGCCGGCAGGCGTTCATCGAGGCCGGCGCGACCTCCTCCGACCACGGCCACCCCACCGCCCGTACGGTCGTGCTGAGCGCCGCCGACGCGGCCCGGCTCTACCAGCGGGGGATCGGCGGCCGGGCCTCGGCCGCCGACGCCGAGGAGTTCCGCGCGCACATGCTGGTCGAGTTCGCCCGGATGTCCATCGAGGACGGTCTCGTCCTGCAGCTGCACCCCGGCGCCGTGCGCAACCACAACAAGAGCCTGCACGCGCTGCACGGCCGCGACGTCGGCGGCGACATTCCCCAGCCGACCGACTACGTGCACGCCCTCGGGCCGCTGCTCGACGCGTACGGGAACGACCCCCGGCTCCGGGTGGTGCTCTACACGCTGGACGAGGACGCGTTCAGCCGGGAGCTCGCGCCGCTCGCCGGCGGTTATGCCGCCCTCTACCTCGGCGCGCCCTGGTGGTTCCTCGACTCCCCGGACGGGCTGCGCCGGTTCCGGGAGGCGGTCACCGAGTCGGCCGGCTTCTACAACACCGCCGGCTTCGCCGACGACACCCGGGCGTTCTGCTCGATTCCGGTACGCCACGAGGTGGCCCGCCGGGTCGACGCCGCGTACCTGGCCCGGCTCGTCGCCGAGGGCCGGCTGCCCCTGCGAGAAGCGGCCGAGACGGCCGCCGACCTCGCCTACCACCTGCCGAAGAAGGTGTTCCGCCTGTGACCCGGATCCTCGCCGTCGACGTGCACGACGTCCGGTTTCCCACCGCCGCGGCCGGCGACGGCTCCGACGCGATCAACCGAGGCGACTACTCGGCGACCTACGTCGAGCTGCGCACCGACGGGCCGCACGCCGGCGCCGGCTTCACCTTCACCAACGGCCGCGGCAACGAGATCACCTGCGCCGCCGTACGGGCCCTCGCGCACCACGTGGCCGGCCGGACCTTGGACGAGTTGTTCGCCGACCCGGCCGCGTTCGTGCGGACGCTGACCGCGGACGTGCAGCTGCGCTGGCTCGGCCCGGAGAAGGGCGTCATCCACATGGCGACCGGCGCGCTGGTCAACGCGGTGTGGGACCTGCGGGCCAAGTGCGCCGGCAAGCCGCTCTGGCGGCTGCTCGCCGAGTTGCCGACCGACGAACTCGTCGCCTGCGTCGACTTCCACCACCTCACCGACGCGCTCACCCCGGACGACGCCGCGGCCATCCTCGACAAGGGCACGGTCGGCACCGCCGAGCGGCTGGCCGAGCTGGAACGGGACGGCTTCCCGTCGTACACCACCTCGGTCGGCTGGCTCGGCTACCCGGACGACAAGGTGCGTGTGCTGGCCCGGGAGGCGTACGAGCAGGGCTGGCGGGCGATGAAGATGAAGGTCGGCGGCGATCTCGACGACGACGTGCGGCGGGCCGGGATCATCCGGGCCGAGATCGGGCCGGACGCGCTGCTGATGATGGACGCCAACCAGGTGTGGGGCGTGGACGAGGCGATCGCCGCGATGGGCCGGCTGGCCGCGCTGGACCCGTACTGGATCGAGGAGCCCACCCACGCCGACGACATCCTCGGCCACGCCCGGATCCGCCGCGCGGTCGCCGGTCTCACCGGCGACCGCTGCCGGGTCGCCACCGGCGAGGTCGCGGCGAACCGGGTGATCTTCAAGCAGCTGCTGCAGGCCGACGCGATCGGCGTGATGCAGGTCGACGCCTGCCGCGTCGGCGGCGTCAACGAGGTGCTCGCCGAGTTGCTGCTGGCGGCCAAGTTCGGCGTGCCGGTCTGCCCGCACGCCGGCGGGGTCGGGCTCTGCGAGCTGGTCCAGCACCTGGCGATCTTCGACTACCTGCGGGTGGGCACGTCGCTTTCCGGGCGCATGATCGAGTACGTGGACCACCTGCACGAGCACTTCCGGGATCCGGTGCGCACCCGCGACGGCCGCTACCTGGTGCCGGAGCAACCGGGCTACAGCGCCACGATGCGCCCCGAGTCCATCGCCGAGTTCTCCTTCCCCGACGGCCCGGCATGGCAGTGACGACGGAACCGCTGCTCGGACTCGCCACCCTCGGCCGGCTGCCGGCGCAGAGCCGCCCCTTGCTGCGGCCGGGCTCGGTGCCGGCGGGGATCGTGCACCTCGGGCTCGGCGCGTTCCACCGGGCGCACCAGGCCGTCTACACCGAGGAGGCGATCGCCGCGGCCGGCGGCGACTGGGGCATCGTCGCGGTGGCCCCGCGCTCGGCCGCCGTCGTCGCCGACCTCGAGGCACAGGACCGGCTGTTCAGCGTGACCACCGTGTCCGGCGCGGGCAGCGACACCCGGGTGATCGGCGTCCTGGCCGGGGTGCGGCACGCGCCGGCCGATCCCGACGCCGTCGTCACGCTGCTCGCCGACCCGGCGGTGCGGGTGGTGACGCTGACGGTCACCGAGAAGGGCCACCGGATGGACCCGGCGACCGGGGCGCTGGCGGTGGACGCGGACCTGCTCGCCGACCTGTCCCGAAGCCGGCCGCCGGTCACCGTGCCCGGCCTGCTGCTGTGCGGCCTGCTGGCCCGCTACCGCGCCGACGCCGGCCCGGTCGCGGTGGTGAGCTGCGACAACCTGCCGGCCAACGGCCTGCGGCTGCACGGCCTCGTCGACCAGGCCCGGCGACTGATGCCCGACACCGCGGGCTTCGGCGACTGGCTGCGCGCCAGCGTCACGTTCCCCGGCACGATGGTCGACCGGATCGTGCCCGCCACGACCGCCCAGACCCTCGCCGTCGCGGCCGCCGCCCTCGGCGCCCGCGACCTGGCCGCAGTGCACGGAGAGCCCTACCGGCAGTGGGTGATCGAGGACCGCTTCCCGGGCGGCCGGCCCGGCTGGGACCGGGCCGGCGCGGTGCTGACCGACGACGCGGGCCCCTGGGAGCGGCTCAAGCTGCGCGCGCTGAACGGGGTGCACTCGGCGATCGCCTACCTCGGCGCCCTGGCCGGGCGGGAGACCATCGCGCAGGCGCTGGCGATCCCCGGCATGCGGCACGCCATGGGCTGCTTCGTCGCCGAGGACGTGGCGGGCAGCCTGGTGCCGCCGCCCGGGGTCTCGGTCGTGGCCTACGGCGAATCGGCGCTCGACCGGTTCGCGAACCCGGCCATCGCGCACCTGACCCGGCAGGTGGCCATGGACGGCTCGCAGAAGCTGCCGCAGCGGGTGCTGCACACCATCCTCGACCGGCGCGCGGCCGGCGCCTCGCCCCGCTGGGCGGCGCTCGTGGTCGCCGCGTGGATGCGCTTCGCGCAGGGGACCGCGGACGACGGTCGGCCGCTGCCACTGGACGACCCGCTAGCGGGGGAGATCCGGGCCCGGCTGGCGGCGGCCCCGGCCACCCCGGCGGGCGTGGCGGACGCCCTGCTCGGCCTCGACGCGGTGGTCCCGGCGGAATTGGCCGCCGACGACACGGTCCGGGCGCTGGTCGTGGAATGGCTGACCGCCCTCGACAAGCACGGCGTCGAGGCGACCCTGGCGGGTGTCGCATGACGGCCCGGGTGGCGCTCATCGGGGCCAACGGGCACGGCCGCAGCCACCGGCGCCGGATCGCCGAGGTGGCGCGGTCCGGCACGCTGCGGCTGGTCGCGCTCGCCGACGTACGGCCGATCGAAGGGCCGGTGCCCGACGGCGTCGCGGTGTTCACCGACCACCGCCGGCTGCTCGCCGAGGCCCGTCCCGACGTCGTGGTGATCTGCACCCCGCCGCACACCCACCTGGCGATCGCCCTGGACGCCCTCGCCGCGGGCTGCGACCTGCTGCTGGAGAAGCCGCCGGTACCCGACCTCGACGAGCACGCGACGCTCGCCGCCGCGGCCCGCGCCGCCGGGCGGGCCTGCCAGGTCGGCTTCCAGGCGCTCGGCTCGGCGGCGCTGCACCGGCTGACCGACGCCGTCATCGGCGGCGAGCTAGGCCGGATCACCGCGGTCGCCACGGTGGCCTCCTGGCGGCGCGACGACGCCTACTACGCCCGGTCGCCGTGGGCCGGCCGGCGAATGCTGGACGGTCGCCGCGTACTCGATGGCGCGCTGGTCAATCCGCTCGCCCACGCGGTGATGCAAAGCCTGGCCGTCGCCGCGGCGGCGGGCGCGGGCGCGCCGGTCGGGCTGGCCGCCGAGCGCTACCGGACCAGGACGATCGAGGTGGACGACACGGCGTTCGCCCGGATCACCTTCGCCGGCGGGCTGCGGCTGCTGGCGGCGGTGACCCTGGCCGGCGAGGACTTCATCCCGGGCGAGGTGATCGTCACCGGAACGGCCGGGCGGGCCGTACTGGAATATCCGACCGACCGGCTGGACCTGCCCGGGCGGCCGGCGGCGCCGGGCCGGACCGACCTGCTGGAGAACCTGGTGGCGCACCGCCTCGACCGGGCCGGCACGCCGCTGGTGGTGCCGCTCGCCCGGACCGCGGACTTCACCGCTGTGGTGCAGGCGCTGACCGCGCCGGGCACGCCCGAGCCGAGCCTGATCGAGGACGCGTTCATCGACTCGGTCGGGCTGCCGCCGGCCCGGATCCGGGTGATCCGCGGCATCAACGCGGTCCTGCGCAAGGCCGCGGACACCATGGCCTTGCCGTCCGAGTCGGGCGTCGCCTGGGCCCGGCCAGGGCCGCCCGAGATCCCGCTGCAAGCTGCTCCCGGGCTTGCGGAGCCGCTGCCGGGATCTGGTTCTGGGCTTGCGGAGCCGCT
>Ga0307515_10018252_pt1 | contig 12720 bp, 12 predicted proteins | sample 17_EM_MG_FD_194513 | JGI IMG/M metagenome (GOLD analysis project Ga0307515, IMG submission 194513) | Populus trichocarpa ectomycorrhiza microbial communities from riparian zone in the Pacific Northwest, United States - 17_EM | ecosystem: Host-associated > Plants > Roots > Unclassified | place... | reverse complement strand
AGATGGTGCCGGTGAAGCCCTTCACGCTGTCGCGGATGGCTTCGACCTCCTTGATGATCGATTCTTCCGAGCGGCTCTGGATGATGCGGCCCTCGTGCTCGGTGATCGAGCAGAAGGTGCAGCCGCCGAAGCAGCCGCGCATGATGTTCACGCTGAAGCGGATCATCTCCCAGGCCGGGATCTTGGTCGCGCCGTCGTGGCTGCCTTTTTCGTCTGCGTAGCGCGGATGCGGGCTGCGCGCATACGGCAGATCGAACACGTGGTCCATCTCCGCCGTGGTCAGCGGGATCGGCGGCGGGTTGATCCAGACGTCGCGCGCGGTCGTGCCTTCGCCGTGGGCCTGCACCAGCGCGCGCGCATTGCCGGGGTTGGTCTCAAGGTGCAGCACGCGGTTGGCATGGGCGTAGAGCACCGGATCCGCGCGCACCTGTTCGTACGAGGGCAGACGAATCACCGAGCGGTCGCGCGGCGGGACCTTGAGCTTGCTGCGGCCTTGCAAGGCCGGATTGGGGACGAAGTTCAGCGGCCTGATGGCGGGATTGACCGATGCAGCCGCCTGGGCCGCAGCAGCCACCGCTTCGGCCTCGTCTTCCTTCGCGCAGGTCGCGCCGTTCGCCTTGGCCTGGTCCGAGATCATCAGGTACGGATTCACGTGGGCTTCGACGCGGCCCGGCTCGTCGACGCTGGTCGAGTCGATCTCGAACCAGCCTTCGGGCGTCTCGCGCCGCACGAAGGCGGTGCCGCGCACGTCGGTGATCTGCTGCACGGGCTCGCGCGCGGCCAGGCGGTGGGCGATCTCGACGATGGCGCGCTCGGCGTTGCCGTAGAGCAGCAGATCGCACTTGGCGTCCACCACGATCGAGCGGCGCACCTTGTCCTGCCAGTAGTCGTAGTGGGCGATGCGGCGCAGCGACCCCTCGATGCCGCCGAGCACGATCGGCACCTCGTTCCAGGCTTCCTTGCAGCGCTGCGAATAGACGATGGCCGCGCGGTCGGGCCGCTTGCCGCCGATGTCGCCGGGCGTGTAGGCGTCGTCGCTGCGGATCTTGCGGTCCGCGGTGTAGCGGTTGATCATCGAATCCATGTTGCCGGCGGTCACGCCGAAGAACAGGTTCGGCTTGCCCAGCGCCTTGAAGGGCTCGGCGCTCTGCCAGTCGGGCTGCGCGATGATGCCGACGCGAAAGCCCTGCGCCTCCAGCATGCGGCCGATGACCGACATGCCGAAGCTGGGGTGGTCGACATAGGCATCGCCGGTGACGACGATGATGTCGCAGCTGTCCCAGCCGAGCGCGTCCATCTCCGCCCTCGAGGTGGGCAGAAACTTGGCCGTGCCGAAGCGGGCTGCCCAGTACTTGCGGTAGCTGGTCAGCGGCTTCGCAGCGCGCTGGAAGAAGGAGACGTCGACGGGGGCGTTCATCGGGGGGAGGCGTGGCGGCAGGACATGCCGCAGTGGCCCGTTTCGGGCAACCCGCAATTTTACGGCTTCGGGCTCCGGTTGTCGCCCCAAAGGCCTTGCCCGCACATGCCATCTGCCGCTAATTGTTTGCCAAAGTCAATTATTCAATTGACAATGGCAAGCATGTCCACTGAAACCACCGCGCTTGCCGACGTGGCTGCCGTCAAGGCGGTGCGCCGGTTCAACCGCTTCTACACCCGCCGCATCGGTGCCCTCGACCCCTACCTCGGCAGCGAGATGTCGCTGACCGACGTGCGCGTGCTCTACGAGCTCGCACACCGCGAGACTGCCGTGGCGAGCGAGATCGGCAAGGAACTCGGCCTGGACGGCGGCTACCTGAGCCGCATCCTGCGCCGCTTCGAAGGCGCCGGCTGGCTCACGCGCGAGACGCATTCGAAGGATGCGCGCCAGAGCCTGCTGCGCCTGACCGAAGCGGGCCACGCGGCCTTCGCGCCTTTGCAGCAGAAGTCGCGCGACGAGGCGCGCGCCCTGCTCTCGCCGCTGTCGGCACCGCAGCAGCGCCAGTTGCTCGACGCGATGCAGACGCTGCAGTCGCTGGTCGAGCCCGCCGCGAACGCGCCCGCCAAGCCACGTACCGCCGTGCTGCGCGACCCGGCCCCGGGCGACATCGGCTGGGTGGTGCAGCAGCACGCCGAAATCTATGCGCGCGAGTACGGCTGGAACCGCGAGTTCGAGGCGCTGGTGGCCGAGATCGCCGGCCGGTTCCTGCGCAAGTTCCAGCCCGGATGGGAACGCTGCTGGATCGCGGAGCTCGAAGGCGAGCGCGTCGGCGCCGTGTTCCTCGCGCGCAAGTCGGCCACCGTGGCGCAACTGCGGCTGCTGATCCTCGCGCCGCGGGCCCGCGGCCTCGGCCTGGGCGCTCGGCTGACCGACGAGTGCATCGCCTTCGCGCGCGACAAGGGCTACCGGAAGATGGTGCTGTGGACCCACAGCTGCCTGCTCGCCGCGCGCGGCATCTATGCCGCGCGCGGCTTCAAGCTGGTCAGGTCGCAGCCCTACGAAGGCTTCGGCCAGCAACTGGTCGGCGAGACCTGGGAGCTGAAGCTCACTGCATGAACCAGCCGTGGCTGACGACCAATGACTGACCGGTCAGCGCGTTGGTCGGGAAGGCCGCGAACAGCAGCGCGACGCGCGCCACGTCGTCGGTGGTGGTGAATTCGCCATCCACCGTTTCCTTGAGCATCACGTTCTTGATCACCTGCTCCTCGGTGATGCCCAGCGTCTTCGCCTGCTCGGGGATCTGCTTCTCGACCAGCGGCGTGCGCACGAAGCCGGGGCAGATCACGTTGGCGCGCACGCCGTGCTTGGCGCCTTCTTTCGCGACCGTCTTGGCCAGGCCGATCAGGCCGTGCTTGGCGGTCACGTAGGGCGCCTTGAGCAGCGAGGCCTCCTTGGAATGCACCGAGCCCATGTAGATCACGCTGCCGCCGCGGCCTTGCGCGTACATGTGCTTGAGGCAGGCCTTGGTGGTGAGGAAGGCGCCGTCGAGGTGGATGGCCAGCATCTTCTTCCAGTCGGCGAAGCTGAATTCCTCGACCGGATGCACGATCTGGATGCCGGCATTGCTGATCAGGATGTCGATGCCGCCGAAGGCCTTGGCAGCTTCCTCGACGGCGGCATCGACCTGCTCTTCGCTGGTGACGTCGACGCCGACGCCGATCGCCTGCGCGCCGGTCTCCTTGAGCTCGGCGGCGGTGGCATCGGCCGCCTGCTTGTTGAGGTCGGCGATGACGATCTTCGCGCCTTCCTGCGCGAACAGGACGGCGATTTCCTTGCCGATGCCGCTGGCCGAGCCGGTGATGAATGCGACCTTGTCCTTGAGTTGCATGGAATGTCCTTTGGATGGAGAAAGAAGCGATGCTGGCGCGTGCAAGCTGCATGCCTGTGACGGAGCTTGCGCCCGCAATCTTGAACCAAGCTGACCAGCCGCGTCAGCGTCCGGAGGGAATGGCCGGCATCCGCATGGGATGGCGCACGCGAGGCGCGTTGGGCTGCGTCAGGTCGAAGGTCGTCACGCCATTGGTCTGCGAGGCGCTCTTCAGCCACTCCGGATGCTCCAGCGTGTTGCAGATGTCGCGCAGGCCGGCGTCCCAGTGCTCGTCGACCGAAGCGCGCGAAAACTCGTAGTCCTTCGATTCGAGTTCGTAGGGCTTGTCGCGGTAGATCAGGTGCACGATCTCGATCGGCTGGTGCGTCAGCTGCGCGCACACCGCGGCCACGCTGGCATCCTTGCGCAGCGCAGCCGGCAGCTTGTCGATCAGGCTGGCCACGGCCTGCTGCAGGTTCATGTTCGATGCCATGGCGTCGGTGTTCATTCGCGTGCGGCTCGAATAGGTGATGTCCTTCTGACGCTCCAGGGTTTCCGCCAGCGTGCGCGGCATGGTGCCGCGGGCGCTGAACAGGTCGACCTGCAGCACCATCAGCGCCTCGCTGCGCGGATGCATGTCGAGCACGTACTGCAAGGGCGTGTTGGAGACGATGCCGCCGTCCCAGTAGTCCTCGCCATCGATGTGCACCGGTTCAAAACCGGGCGGCAAGGCGCCGCTGGCCATGATGTGCTCGGGGCCGATGCGCTGCGTCCGGTTGTCGAAGTAGACCGAGTTGCCGCTGCGTACGTTGACGGCGCCCACGCTGAAGCGGATCTCGCCGTCGTTGAGGCGGTCGAAATCCACCAGCCGCTCGAGCGTGGATTTCAGGGGTGCGGTGTCGTAGTAGCTCAGGACCGGCGCTGAACCGCCGAGCAGGAGCGCCGGGCTGCGGCGCGGCACGAAGAAGCCCGGCACGCCGAACATCGCGGTGGTGGTCGCGCTCCACTGGTTGAACCATGTCCGGTCGCCCCATGCCGGCGGCAGGCGCTGGGCCGGGCCCGAGGACACGAGGTCCCAGAACTCGCGAAGGCGTGCCACGCGCTGCTCGGGCGCGTTGCCGGCAATCAACGCGGCATTGATGGCGCCGATCGAGACGCCGGCCACCCAGTCGAGCGCCTTGTGCTTCTCGAACACGCCGGCATAGACGCCGGCCTGGTAGGCGCCCAGGGCGCCGCCGCCCTGCAGCACCAGGGCCTTCTTGGCGGTCGTGATGTCGACGCGGGGGGTGGAGGGGCGCGAGGCGGGCGGGTTCGATTTGTTCGAGGTGCGCATGGATCGATTGGACACCATGCGCATCGCCGCCGCAGCGCGCGGGGTTTACATCTTCGGCAGCATCTGGCCGCGGATTTCGCCGGCCGGATTGGCCGCCGTGTGGACATTGGCGTACCACTTGCCGGCGATCAGATCGGCGGCCTGGGCCGGCGTCAGCGTGGCCTGGCCTTCGATCGGGCTGGCCGGATTCGCGAAAGGCAGCACCACGCCAGCGTTGGCGCCGGACGCCGCCGGACCGTGGAAATGCGCCGCCGTGGCCGGACCACTGAGGCCGTCGTACGTGATCTTGTACTTGACCACGTTGGTGTCCTTGTTCAGCCAGGCTTCGGCCAGACCGCTGCCGCGCGTCATGTTGGGCGGCACTTGGCTGGCCGCGTTCATCGCGCCGCTGAAGCTTGCGGTGTTGGACTTCGACATCATTCCGCAGCCCGCGAGAGCCGCGGTCGCCGCGCCGGCCACGAGGGCCATGCGCAAGAGGGTGCCATATCGATTCATTGCGAATCTCCATCAGTTTCAAGAGCGCCCAGCATAGTCAGCGCCCAAGGCTGGCCGTGTCGGCCACGAACCCGACTTTGGGGCGCCCGGTGGCATCATCCGGCGCATGAATGCCCTGCCCTCTGCCCACGATGTCGCGTCCTTCTGGCGCGAGGCCGGACCGAAACGCTGGTTCACCAAGGACGATGCCTTCGACGCCGATTTCAAGTCCCGCTTCGAAGCCGCGCACCATGCCGCCGCGACCGGCGCACTCGATGCGTGGGCGGCCGACGCCGAAGGCGCGCTCGCGCTGCTGGTGCTCCTGGACCAGTTCCCGCGCAACGCCTGGCGCAACAGCGGCCACATGTTCGCCACCGACGGCAAGGCGCGGGCCACCGCGCGCGCCGCCATCGAGGCCGGCCTCGACCGCCAGGCCGACAGCGAATTGCGGCCCTTCTTCTATTTGCCTTTCATGCATTCCGAATCGCTGGAAGACCAGGAACGCTCGGTCGAACTCAACGCCGCGCTCGATGCCAATACGCAGCGCTATGCAGTGCTGCATCGCGACATCATTGCGCGCTTCGGCCGCTTTCCGCATCGCAACGAAGCGCTGGGCCGCGAGACCACGGCCGAGGAGCAGCGGTTCCTCGACGAAGGCGGCTTCGCCGGCTAGGCTCGCATCGGCGAAGAAGGCGCGCCCGGCCGCTCGACGTGCCTGAGCGAGCCGAACTTGTGCGCATAGACCCAGGTGAACTCGGCGCCCAGGAGGAAGATCTGGGCCGAGTAGTAGACCCACACCAGCACCACCACCAGCGAGCCCGCGGCGCCATAGCCCGAGGCCACGCTGCTCTTGCCGATGTAGAGACCGATCAGGTGCTTGCCGATGGCGAACAGCAGCGCCGTGACCGCCGCGCCCACCCACACGTCGCGCCACTGCACGCGCACGCGCGGCATGATCTTGTAGATCAGCGCGAAGCCGACCGTCACCATGGCGAAGCTGAAGACGAAGTTGACCGCCTGCGCCAGCGTCGCCCAGCCGCCGAAGATCGGCGCCCACCACTTGCTGAGCGCCGCCAGCGCCGCGCTGGCCACCAGCGACACCATCAGCAGGAAGCCGATGCCCATGATCATGCTGAAGGACAACAGGCGCACGCGCAGCAGGTTCAGCACGCCCTTGCCTTCCTTGCGCGCGGGGGCGCGCCAGATGCGGTCGAGTGCGTCCTGCAGTTCGCCGAACACGGTGCTCGCGCCGAGCAGCAGCAGGGCGAAGCCGATCACCGTGGCGACGATGCCCTCCTTGGGCTTGTTGACCGACTCCAGCATGCCCTGCACGGCGCGCGCGCCCTGCTCGCCCATCAGCCCCGAGAGCTGCGTGAGGATCTCGCCGCGCGCGGCGTCCTGGCCGAAGACCAGGCCCGCCACCGAGATCACGATCAAGAGCAGCGGCGCCACCGAGAACACCGTGTAGTAGGCCAGCGCCGCGCCCATGCTCGGGGCGTAGTCGGCCTTCCACGACATCAGGGCCTGCTTGGAGAGATCGAAAAGTTCGCGCGGCTGCATGGCGCGAGTGTCGCAGCGCGCGCGGCACGGGCGTGTCAGCGCACTTCCCGGCCGCGCTGCCCCGATAATCGGGCGCGATGCATCCGGCCCCTCCCGATACGGCGCCATCCGAGCGCCCGCAACCCCGTTCCACCGGCGACCTGTTCACGTCGTTCACCTGGCTCGCGCTGCAGGGCTTCGGCGGCGTGCTCGCCGTCGTGCAGCGCGAGATGGTCGAAAAGAAGCGCTGGCTCACGGCCGACGAATTCCTCGAGGACTGGGCGGTCGCCCAGGTGCTGCCGGGGCCGAACGTGATCAACCTCGCACTGATGATCGGCGACCGCTACTTCGGCCTGCGCGGCGCCATCGCCGCCGTGGCCGGCATGCTGACCGTGCCGCTGGTCGTGATCCTCGCACTGGCCGTGCTCTATGCCCAGTTCGCCGGCAACCCGCAGGTGGCGGGCGCCCTGCGCGGCATGGGCGCGGTGGCCGGCGGGCTGATCGCGGCCACCGGCATCAAGCTGATTCCTGCGCTGCGCCGGCATCCGCTCGGCTTCGGCATCTGCCTGGGCTTCGTGGCGATCGTCTTCGGCGCCATCGCCGTCGCGCGCCTGCCGCTCGGATGGGTGCTGCTGGTGGTGGGCGGCGTGACCTGTTTCTGGACCTGGAAGAAGATTCCCGCATGACCATCGCGATGCACTGGCACGACTGGCTGGCACTTTTCGCCCAGTACATGATGCTCTCGCTGCTCTCGATCAGCGGCGCCATCACCACGGTCCCCGACATGCACCGCTACCTGGTCGACCAGCACGGCTGGCTGACCAATGCGCAGTTCAGTTCCTCGGTCGCGATCGCGCAGGCTGCGCCGGGCCCCAATGTGCTCTTCGTCGCGCTGATGGGATGGAACGTCGGCCTCAACGCGGGCGGCGGCATCGGCGCCGGCCCGCAGGCGTGGCTGCTCGGCCTGCTCGGGCTCGCGATCACCATGGTCGGGATCATGCTGCCGAGCACCACGCTGACCTACGTCGCGACGCGCTGGGGCCACCGCAACCGCACGCGGCGCGAGGTCCGCGCCTTCAAGCAGGGCTTGGCGCCGGTCGTCGTCGGCCTGTTGATCGCGACCGGGTGGGTGCTCGCGCTCGGTAACCATGGCGGCGACACGCCTGCCTGGCACCTCTGGCTGCTGACCATCGCAGCAGCGTTTATCGTCTGGCGTACCCGTATCCATCTGCTCTGGCTGCTCGGTGCCGGCGCGCTCCTGGGCGCGCTGGGCCTCGTGTAAGCCGCCCCAAGGAAACATCCATGCAATTTCGCCCCCTCGGCCGCTCCGGCCTTCAAGTCTCGCCGCTCGCTTTCGGCGGCAACGTCTTCGGCTGGACCGTCGACGAGCCGCTCTCGTTTCGCCTGCTCGACGCCTGGGTCGATGCCGGCTTCAACTTCGTCGACACCGCCGATGTCTACTCGCGCTGGGTGCCGGGCCACACCGGCGGCGAGTCGGAAACCATCATCGGCAAATGGCTGCACCAGACCGGCAAGCGCAACCGCGTGGTGCTCGCCACCAAGGTCGGCAAGCCGATGGGCGAAGGCAAGCAAGGCCTCTCGCCGGCCTACATCCGCGAAGCCGTCGATGCCTCGCTCAAGCGCCTGAAGACCGACCACATCGACCTCTACCAGTCGCACGACGACGATGCCGAGACGCCGCTGGCAGACACGCTCGGCACCTTCGCCGAGCTGATCAAGGCCGGCAAGGTTCGTGCGATCGGCGCCTCGAACTTCACCGCGCCGCGGCTGGCGGAAGCGCTCGACGTCGCCGAACGCGAAGGTCTGCCGCGCTACGAAAGCCTGCAGCCGCTCTACAACCTCTACGATCGGGCGGTGTTCGAGGACGCGCTGGAGCCCTTGTGTCTCGAACGCGGCGTCGGCGTCATCAATTTCTACGCGCTGGCGGCCGGCTTCCTCACCGGCAAGTACCGCAGCGAGGCCGATGCCGCCAAGAGCGCGCGCGGCGCGAACACCACCCAGAAGTACCTCAACCCGCGCGGCCTGCGCATTCTCGAGGCGCTCGATGCAGTCGCCAAGCCTCGCGGCGCCACGCCCGGCCAGGTCGCGATCGCGTGGCAGATCGCCCGGCCCGCGATCACCGCGCCCATCGCGAGCGCCACCTCGCAGAAGCAGCTCGACGAACTGGTGGCCGCGGCCAGCCTCGCGCTCGATGCCGAAGCCATTGCCGCGCTCGACGCGGCGAGCGCCGAGACCGCCGCGCGGTAGGCACACTCCGACATGCATTGGCGGCCCCGGCCGCCCTGCCACCGCGTGCGCGCATGCAGACTGGCCCGATTCCAATATCGGAGAGAGAACCATGTCCTTTGCGCTCTACATGATCGGCTTCTTGCTCTTCCTGGCCGGTGTGGCCTGGGGCGCCTCGGTGGCCGGCGTGCCGACGCTCTACATCGGCATCGGCGCCTTGATCCTGCTCGGCATCGGCGTCTTCAGCGCCGTGGGGCGCACGCGCAGCAAAGACCCTTCCTGAGCCCCCGCCGGCACGGCCGGTGGCGCTGCGTTTAAGCTTGCGCACCAGGAGTGCCAAATGGACGATGACGGCGAAGTCAAACGCTTCGACTACGAGGGCTGGGAGATTCGCATCTGCCTGAGCGCCACGCTGCTCGACGGCCAGGCCGCGGGGCATGCGGACTTGCTGCGCGACGGCGAACACAAGTGCCGCGTGGCGCTGTCGGGTCGTTATCCGGATGCCGCGAGCGCAAGCGACGCGCTGGAGCGCAAGGCCAAGGCCTGGGTCGACGACTGGCGTTCGCGCGACCACTCGGGCAATACCGGCTTCGCCGATGTCTAGGGCCTGCCCTAGGCCGGCACGCTTCGCTGCCGCATCGCCTCATAGAGGCATACCCCGCTCGCCACCGAGACATTGAGGCTCTCGACCGCGCCGGCCATCGGAATGCTCACCAGCTCGTCGCAGGTCTTGCGCGTGAGCTGCCGCATGCCCTCGCCCTCGGCGCCCAGGACCAGCGCGAGCGGGCGCTTCAGGTCGCTCTGGTAGAGCGTGCCCGGCGCGTCGTCGCTGGTGCCGACGCACCAGATGCTGCGCTCCTTGAGCTCGCCCAGCGTGCGCGCGAGGTTGGTGACCATGAAGTACGGCACCGTCTCGGCCGCGCCGCTCGCGACCTTGGCCACGGTGGCGTTGATGCCGGCCGCATGGTCCTTGGGCGCGACCACCGCGTGCGCGCCCGCCCCGTCGGCCACGCGCAGGCAGGCGCCCAGGTTGTGCGGATCGGTGACGCCGTCGAGCACCAGCAGCAGCGGCACCGTGCCGGCGGCCTCGAGGCTTTCGAGCAGTTCGTCGAGCGAGTGGGTCTGGGGAACAGGCTCCACGCGCGCGGCAACGCCCTGGTGGCCGTGGCTGCCGCTGAGCTTGGACAGGCGCAGGCCGTCGGCCTCGACGAGACGCACACCGGCCTCTTGCGCGCGGGCGACGAACTGCCGCATGCGCGCATCGCGCCGGCTGGCGTCGAACAGCACCTCGATCACCGATTTCGGCGCGGTCTTGATGCGCACGCCCACGGCATGGAAGCCGAAGATCACTTTGGGGGAAGACATCGCCGGATTATCCGGCCCCGCCGAGAACGAGGGCGCGCAGGTGCTCGACCTTTCAGTCCGCCTTGATGTAGTCCAGCGCGATGCGCAAGGGCACGGGCTGGCGTCCGACGGCCAGTGGTGTGTCGCCATCGTCGAGGGCCACCGCCAGCGCGGTACGTTGCGCCACTTGCCCGGCCGGTAGCGTGGCCGCCGGTGCGACGATGAACGCGTGGCCATCGTGGTACTGGATCCGGTAGTTGTCCGAGGTCAGCCCCGAGGCCGTCAGGCCATACAGGCCCGGCAACGAAGCCCCTTGGGCACTGCCTCCGTAGGCCGGCGTGCCACGCAGCACCGAGGCATCCTCGCCGGGCACGAACCCGCTGTAGCGCACGCCATTGCCCCCCGCATATGGCTGTCCGTTCCAGGGCTTGATGGCATCGTTCGCGGTGATCACAAGGGTTGCCGGCGTGATGCTCGCGGTGGTGCTGGCGTTGGCGTCGAGCACGTAGTTGCCGGCGTCGCCACCGGCGAGGCTGCCGGCCACGGTCACCCTCTTGCCCACGCCCGCATTCTTGTCGGCGAAGTTGCCGCTGCTGGCGACGCTCACGCTGTCTCCGGTAATCACGCCGATTAGCGTGCCGCTGGTCGCCGCCGTAGCGGTGCCGTCGTAGACCTTGTCGGCCGCGGTGATGCTGCCGGTGATGCCCCTGGGCGTGATGCTCGCGCTGGTCGTGGCATTGGTGCTGAACGCGTAGTTGCCCGCGTCGACACCGGTCAGGCTGCCGGCCGCCGTGACGGCCTTGCCCGTGCCCGCATTCCTGTCGGCGAAGCTGCCGCTGCTGGCGATGCTCACGCTGTCTCCGGTGATCACGCCGATCGGCGTGCCGCTGGTCGCCGCCGTGGTGGTGCCGTCGTAGACTTTGTCGGCCGCGGTGATGCTGCCGGTGATGCCCCTGGGCGTGATGCTCGCGCTGGTCGTGGCATTGGTGCTGAACGCGTAGTTGCCCGCGTCGGCACCGGTCAGGCTGCCGGCCACCGTGACGGCCTTGCCCGTGCCTGCATTCTTGTCGACAAAGCTGCCGCTGCTGGAGATGGCCACGCTGTCGCCCGCGACCACGCCGGTCAGCGTGCCGCTGGTCGCCGCCGTGGTGGTGCCGTCGTAAACCTTGTCGGCTGCCGTGATGCTGCCGGTGATGCCCCTGGGCGTGATGCTCGCGCTGGTTGTGGCGTTGGCGCTGAACGTGTAGTTGCCCGCGTCGACACCGGTCAGGCTGCCGGCCACCGTGACGGCCTTGCCCATGCCCGCATTCTTGTCGGCGAAGCTGCCGCTGCTGGAGATGGCCACGCTGTCGCCCGCGACCACGCCGGCCAGCGTGCCGCTGGTCGCCGCCGTGATGGTGCCGTCATAGACCTTGTCGGCTGCGGCAATGCTGCCGGTGATGGCCTTGGGGGTGATGCTCGCGCTGGTCGTGGCATTGGCACTGAGCGTGTAGTTGCCGGCGTCGGCACCGTTGAGGCTGCCGGCCACAGCCACCGTCTTGCCCACGCCCGCACTCTTGTCGACGAAGCTGCCGCTGCTGGCGAGGCTCACACTGTCGCCGGTGATCACGCCGGCCAGCGTGCTGCTGATTGCCGCCGTGGTGGTGCCGTCATAGACCTTGTCGGCTGCCGTGATGCTGCCGGTGATGGCCCTGGGCGTGATGGCAATACCGCCCCCTGCGGCAAAACTGATGTCGTAGCCCTGCTGGGTTGAGAACAAGCCGCTCCGATCGACGATGGCATGGGTTCCCACGTCTTTGCCGGCAGTGCGCGCCTGGCCCAGGATCAGGCCCGGGTTCACCGCGGCCGGGCCGCTCAGGGCAAAGGCAGAAGAGTCGACGTTCACGGTGCCGTCGTAGGTCTTGCTGCCACCGGTGACCGTCACCGGCATCAGGAAGCTGCGCAGCAGCGGTGCGGTGGAACCCTCGTAGATGCGCCAGACGCTGGTGCTGCCGCCTTGCGTAGCCAGGTCCCAGCCGGCAAAGGAGGCGGCCGTCCTCATCTGCGCGGTGGTGAGGCCGCAGTAGTTGGTGCAGCCTGGACCGCTGCTCGCCTGGCCAGTGGTCTCGGCATTCCAATACACGTTGCTGATGCTGCCGCCCGGATAGCCGAACGGGCCGCCGACAAGGCCGCCACCCAACACGGCGCCCGCAGCATAGGCGTTGCTGATGCTGCCGCCGTACTGCCGGCCAACCAAGCCACCGACAAGAGAATCGTCTCCAGACACGTTGCCCGTGACATAGGCGTTGCTGATGCTGCCGCTGAAGGCCTGAAGGCCGACCAGGCCGCCGACCGCGCTGACACCCGACACGGCGCCCGCAGCATAGGCGTTGCTGATGACGCCGCCGTGCTGCCGGCCAACCAAGCCACCGACAGAATCGTCTCCAGACACGCTGCCCGTGACATAGGCGTTGCTGATGCTGCCGCCGGCGGCCTGAAGGCCGACCAAGCCGCCGACGC
>Ga0307515_10018251_pt1 | contig 12721 bp, 10 predicted proteins | sample 17_EM_MG_FD_194513 | JGI IMG/M metagenome (GOLD analysis project Ga0307515, IMG submission 194513) | Populus trichocarpa ectomycorrhiza microbial communities from riparian zone in the Pacific Northwest, United States - 17_EM | ecosystem: Host-associated > Plants > Roots > Unclassified | place... | reverse complement strand
CTGAATGTTGAGCTGCATCAGCAAGTTGCCATAACCACAGTTTCATTTGATCACCATTTCTACTTGATTATTACATCGATCATGCTTGCTAGTCATGTCAATCTCTCAGAAATTGCATAAGAACGAAAATGGCCCATTGGCCCCGAAAGTACAGTACATATTCTACTTTGTATAGCATTTGATTACCTTTATCTATCCAGCACTACCCTTTGTAGTCACTCTGTGCTCATTGACAAACTGTCTGAGGAGTCATATCCTGAGGTGTGTGCAGCGTCATTATTAAAAGGTCATAGTTCTCTATAGACATTAGGAAGTTAATATATACGAACTATACTACTCTTACATCAATAAAAGTGAATATCCATGAAGCACTTCTGGTGAATTGCTAAACCAATATTCATAGGACTGAAATAATAGTCCTCAGGTCTAACCCCAGAATACTGTACATTACGATTACTAAGGTTATCACATGTGCATCATAACAAACGGCTATTCCCCCACTTTTCCAACTCAGGTCACCACAGTACTTACAAATTCTATTGCAGTATGGCCCTCAACGTGTCTTGCCTTTTGCGTCTGCTGGTTGTCTGGTTGAGGTAAGGTCCAAGATTGACATTGAGCAGTCAGAGTTTGGATGTCACATGTTCGATCTGTGCTCAGCCTCAAACCCAATGGCCATCACACCATTGGCCATTTTTATACATAATAATTTTTAATCTATTAGTAACATTCATGACAATTTCAATACAGCTGCCTTCGTTACACTGTCACACACCAAAACGTGTTCAGATTTTCAATTTGATATCTGCCTGTCAGATGACCTACCGGTGATTTTCAATTTGATATACACCTGTCAGCTGTCAGTTTTTTCCAACCGAGGGGGGGTCATTAGCTTCAAGTAACTCGTTTTACCAGTGAGCAATATCACTTTCCGAGCGGTGGTGTGCTGATCGTCGATGATTTTGCTCACAGATCGAGGGCCGCTGCTATCTTCTGCTTTGCGTTCACTACCACTCTGCAAGGTCGCGGCGGACGAGCTTTCGCAAACTAGATATCGAACTGTCCTCTGTCATTCATGCCGCGCTGGAAACACTCTGTCTTTTGCAAGGGATCCCCACTGCAAAACCCTGTTCACGGACCTGTGGTCGTCACCTGCATGTCCGTCCCTCAAACGAACTTCAAAGAAGCACCTGCTCTCGGGCTCGCCACACCGTCCTCTCGAATCTCGGCGTAGGATTCGTGTATATATGTATTTTCCACCAGGTGCATGAAAGAAGTCGTCAGTGCCGTCCGCTGTAGTCAAGCCGCTACTCTGCAGTGGATTCCGGCTGTCCTTCCAGGAGGTAGATCGTGACAAACCCGCATTCCTCCTCGACATCTGGCAAACGTCAGGATTCCGTCGCCCCCGTCGATCTCTGAGAAGCCCGACCAGAATGTTACCACCGATGCAGATGAGATGGGCAAGGGAGCGGTGCGTCGTCTCATCACGAACTCAATGCACCTGCTAATGGACCATTCTAGTACTATTTCTCTGTGCAGAGTACCTGGAAGTTGAGCAATTTACAAACAACCCAAGCTCCTCATCCCCGGAAACCTCTGGGCGCTCGCATGCTATCTTCATACGCCTCTGTCTACATTAATTTGAGTCCCTCACTATCCCTTGTTTACTACATTTGCACACCCGCATGATGTTCACTCATGTACGGAGCAGACCAGCTCTTCGATAGCAGCCATGACTTCTGGGTGAATTAGAATTTCCTTTATTAATATCATCTCTGTTGGGGAATATTCAGACAAGAGGGCGAGTGACTGTACTAGCGTCTACATTTTCCTATGGTGTAAAATCTAAGATATTTTATCTGAAAACGGTGCAAAGGGGTTTCGTTTGCCAGAAATACGTCTTGAATAGGTCAATGTATGAACTGAAGCTAGTTCGACTACTATGCCTCTCGCCGTTTATTAAGCAGTACAAGGAAGGAAGTCGTTAATTCATATGCGCCGCGGACACGTGGGCTGCTCACTCCACCTTACCTAGTCTTATCGATCGTGAATGGATTTGGTCTGGCTGAGCCCCATACCAGTAACTTACAGCTGTGCCGTTTCGTCTGCTTCGACACACGAGAGACAGCGTTGGAAGACTCGAAGATACACCCTTCAATTGGCCACTGACTAATGAACTCATTCGGGATGTCTGGCTCAAGCCGAGTGGGAAGTGGGTCTGAGAATGATATCCTTTGTTACCATCGGAACTGAGAATGGCATTGCAGGGTTCCTCCACTCTTACCTCCAGAGTAAAGAGGCCGCTAGGAGCACTAGCAACATATGGTTCAATTGCGAGAATCTTCTCACATGTCAACAGTACGTCCGTCGGTTAGTTGTTGGCCATATCGCGAGGACATACCCGCATTGTCCACAATCGGCAATGCTTTGGCTTATTCCACCCTGACTCCACCATAGTGTGTATACACTGTGACACCCAGCCCGCTCTGGTGGCATTGCGTACATCCCATCCATTGAAGGCGTAACATATCTCCTCCCCTCCCCAAGGGCGTCACGGTGCATTTCCCTTCCTTCCCCCACAAATATATATATATATATATATCTCCTCCCCAATCAGCCGAACTTGTCACGAGGCACAAAAGTCGGCGCTATGACGAAATCGGGCAATGGCGTTGACAAGATCGATCTCCCATGGTCCCACTTCGCCTCCACGGAATTTGCCAAAACCGTGTCGCACATGGCAGACTGACCAGCGGACACAGGGTAAGCTCACGAGCATCAGGAGGATACAAATAGAGCATGAGCTTCATTCCCTTCCCAGGATATGTACCGTCCACTCCTCCCTCTTGCAGACTGGTGTCCAAAGGGTGGGTGCCGCAGGAGTGGTGCTGCACACGCACGAGCCAGGCACAGAGAAATTAGAATGAAAACATGTGGGTGAACTGTTCGTATTAATTATTTAAGCCAGTTTCGTTCTTAGGAATAGAGACTTGCATAGGCATGGAAAGGTATCCCTACGTACATACTTCTGACATCGTTCTAAGCGTGATCATTGCAGTGATTAGGCCAGAATTACTCAGGTCAAGTGTCAAATTCAGATCTCCAAACTGGAACAATGTCAAAACTCCCATCTCTCCCAACCAGCTCCCACTTTGTGTCGGGGTAACCACCATGAAAGGTGAAACTCTTCAAAGGAGACCCAATAATAGCACGCAGAGTGACGATGTTTTTGAGAACATACTCCAGCCTTGGTTCCGGTTGGTCAGTGGGATCAATACCTTTGATCTGCAGAATCTCCAACCTGGGGCAAAGTACTTCGGGTATCTGGCCCTCCCAGATCGCTTCAGAAGTACCCTGTGCATTCATTGGGATAAGCGCCTCAAAGAAGGTAACATATGGGTCAACTCGATGCATACTATTGAGAACCAGGGTTTCCAGAGCTGGTAACGATCCAAGGATCTTTGGGATATCATTGAAATATGAGGTTCCAAGCTCGGTTGTGGATAAGCTCAGGAGCTTCAATCCTGATAGCTGTGTGTTGACTGCAACGTACTTTTCCCAGAGGTAATCAGGTTGCTCCTCATTCCTCACTAATACTTCCAATTCACGGACCTGTGGAAGTTTCAAAGTAGCAAGTCTGGAGAGCGATGTAACCAATCTAGTGCAGACAGGCATTTCTGTCAACCGGTCCTGTCTTGGTCCGTCCACATCAAGAGCATATTCTTCCTTGTATCCCTCAAGCTTGTGGAAAGTTTGACTAGCCAAGGGTGACAGTTGAGAGGCCCAAACAGTAAGTGCCTTGAGTGTATGGAAAAGGGGTGCATCTGGTGAAGATTGTGTGTTTGATCGCAAGTCCAGCAATAATGACCTCATCCTCACTTCTTTGAGGCTATGGAAGGAAAAGAAATAATCAATGGGAAGCACCAAATCCTCATCAGTTGCAATGTATTCCGACTCCCTAGGAAGTGGAGGGTATTCTAACCCTGTAAGAAGATGGTAACCATCACCCACTGAAGCCCTGGATAACGGAACTATGCCAAGCGGGCTTGGAACCCCAATGAAGGTTCTGTCTCCTTGCAATTCAATATCAAATCTCTCCACTGGTTCATGGACGATCCATTCCTGCAATTCTGACCCTTCACCAAAGCTCAATCGAAATGAGAAACTTTGTTCCTTGGCCCAGTGTGATGCTACAATAGCACCAAAGGTCGGGATGAGTCCATTTCTTTCTGCGCCTCTTGACCATCGTTTGTAGTGTAGATGAAGCTTCCTCAGTTGCCTACAGAGAGGCACAATAGTCATGCCTGGTGGCTTTGCACTTACATTGCGCCCTCCAGCAGCAAATGCTCGGAAGAAAGCGCTACTCAGTGCATTGGGGCTACAAAGTCTCATCGACAACTCTTCCAAAGCTGGGGTTAGTCTCAGCAGATAAGCCAACAGCCATCCACTGCATTTGATTTCCAGCTGCAGACAGGTCAAGCTCTGAACGGCAAAAATGGGGTGCAAAGTCACAAGCTGCAAATCCCCTCTCCAATTCCTCCATTGGCCACATTTTATCACCAACTCGCCTAGGCGAGGGCAATGAAAATGCTCAAGGGCACCAAGGTTATTAGAATCATATTTCAGAATCGAACATGAGGGCATATACACAGACTGGATAGTATCAGCATGGTGTGGATATATGATGGAACATTCTTTGAGGGCAGGAAGGATCCGGCCTGCTATCCATTGGACAGAAACAGACTTCAGACGCAAGACACGGAGGATTTGGGTTAGGGGGAGGTCAACTCCTGGTGAATAAATTGGGAGGCGAAGATGATGGGCCTCAAATATCTCCGGCTTGTTTAGGGATGGGAGGATATCGACAGGATTCTGCATCCTGCCACAACTAAGTCTGAGGGTTGTGAGGGATGAGAAGATTTGAAAGTGAGTAGGTTGCACAAGGTGGAGTGCAGCATCAGGGTGAAATACCTCCATTACAGTAAAGCGTGGGGTAACAGTTGTGGTGATTGCGGTGAGAAGTGGCTCCAAGAAGTTGCCAAGGTTGCAACTTGCGTCGAGTTTGAAGGACTCAAGATGCCGCAAAGGGTGCATAATTTGCAAATCCTTGTATTCTGCAGGAGGTGGGAATGAAAGGAGTGCAAGCGACCGCCATCTGGATGCCGCCTCGGCTGCAGCCATAATGCATGCATGAGATTCGACAGGGTCAACACCTGGTTCAATGTCTCCATCCATATCAGTCTCCAAATGTTGTATATCAACAGTCACATCAAGAAGCCATCTCCTCCCAAACCTCTCGATAGCTTCCTTCTCTGTCCAACCGTAGATCCTCAATTGAGAGTGGATGCCCGGAGTGGAAAGCATGATATCGCGCCAGTACCGGCACACAAGCATCAAATTCGTTTGAGAGTGCGGATCGGCTTGGACCGTGTACAGAAAGATCTCGGAGAATATTTCTACTGGGACAAAGTGGGCTTTGTGACAGGACGACTGATGTATTTTGTGACAGGGCTGCTTGTGGAAGGGGGAAGGCGCCCTATTGATTCTAGAGTGATGTAAGACGAGCGGATCGGTGTCAGACCAGTCGGTGTCAGGCCAATCGATGTCAGAATCCATGGGGAATATATGATGGATATGGTCTGGATAGGTTTCCGTGATTTACTGGGTATCAATTCAAGTGCACTGGGAGATGGCAGGGATCAGAGAATGCGAATCCGCTCGCCGCACGGAAAGCGTGTGGCGTGGCTTGGAAGGCAGGACAGCCTCTACAGGCCGGGCTCCCCATAAACACAAACTGGACAGGACAACCTATCTGCTCCCTCGAGAAGTATTGATGAGGCGAATCAGATCTCATTCTCCCTTGGCCCGACCCGCGTGCCCTTGTTCGCGAAACGGGCACGCGTCTGGTATGGAACCGTGGGGCTCCACCAGTCGAAATGGATTCACGATCGATCGGATTAGGTAGGGACGAATCAGTGGCTCACGCATCCCCTGTACGAACGAAATAACGACTTCGTCCTATGATGACTCAAACGCCGAGAGGCCTAGTAGTCGAACTAGCTACAATTTATACATTGTCTATTCCAAGATGTATTTATGGCTGTCCAGTCCAAAGGGACCTCTTTGCGTACAGTCGTTTCAGTGATTTTACACCATAGAAAATTTGGACAACAGTCAGGTCACTCGTCCTCTTTTCTGAGTGCTCCTCAAACAGGGCTGGTGTTAATTGAGGAGGTTTCAATTGACCCAGAAGTCATTGCTGCCATTGAGGGGCTGGTCTATTCCGTACGCGAGTGGAGTACCGCGCGGGCGTGAAGGTGCAATAAGCGAGGGATTCTAATTAATGTCAAGAGAGACGTACGAGGGTAAGCGTGCGAACGCCAAGAGGGTTTCGAGGATGCGGAGCTTGAGGTATTTGTAGATTGCGCAAGGCCCATGTACTCCACACTGAAAAGCAGTGCCTGTATGATCCGGTAGCAAGTGTATTGAGTTGGTGATGAGACGGCGTATCGCTCTCTCACCCGTTCTCTTCTACGTCCAGCGATGGGGCTCCACGGAGGTCGGCGGTGACCGCGATATCTCGACGTTCGCCACAGCTGAGGACGAATGGGGGTGTATCACGACCTCTCTCGCGGAACGACGGTGGGCCGCAGTGCAAGGTGTCGTCTACAGCGAACGATACTGACGACTTCTATTATGCACCACGTGGCAAAAGAGTATATACGCGGAGCCTGTTCTGAGATTCGAGAGGATGGTTGGACGAGTCCGCGAGCAGATTTTTTTGGAGGGACTAACATGGAGTTGTGGGTGAGAGGAATGGCAATCGTGGGGGTCGTGAACAGGGTATTGCAGTGGGTGCAAGAGACAGAGTGCTGACACCGCGGTACGAAAGACCGAGGACACTACGTTGCGAATGCTCGTCGAAGCGGGCGTGCGGTCTTGCAGAGTGATAGCGGACGCAGAGCAGATGACAGCAGCTGGCCTCGAGCTGTGAGCAAAATTATATCAGCACGCCGCCCGTCGGACATTAAGTTGCTCGCCAGTTCGGAGGCCCGGTTCACGGCGTCGGTCCCACCGCCGCTTGATAGGCCCTGTGACGAGATGAATGCCATCATGCGGTGGAGCGTCTTATCCGCTCTTTGGGAGCGAGTCGACAAGTGAGTTGCATTCGTCGGGCGAGATGAGATGGAGGTCAAGAGCATACAACCCTTATTCCAGGAATGTCCCATTGCTATTCCATGTGTCCGCCACAACCTATATGGTGCCTTATCATAGGTCCGGGGTACTCTGCACAACCAAATAGTAGTATAATGGTCCATTGGCAAGCGTATTGAGTACGTGATGAGACGACGCACCGTTCCTTCGCCCATCTCATTTGCATCAGTGGTAACATTCTGGTGGGGCTCCACGGAGATCGGCGGCGACGGCGGAATCCTGACGTTTGCCACATGCAGAGGAAGAATGGGGGTTGATCACGATCTACCTCGTGGAAGAACTGTCGGAATCCACCGCAGTGTAGGGACCTGACTACAGCGAACGGCACTGACGACTTCTTTCATGAACCTGGTGGCAAAGTCGAATATATGAAGCCTGTGCGGAGTTTCGAGAGGAGGGTGAGAACGAGTCCGAGAGCATGCGCCTCTTTGAAGTTCGCTTGAGGAACGGACATGCGGGTGACAACCACAGGGCGTGAACAGGGATTTGCCCTTGCAAGAGACAGAGTGTTGTCAGCGCGGTATGAAAGATACAGGACAGTTCGTCATCCAAGTTGCGAAAGCTCGTCCGCCGCGACCTTGCAGCAGAGTGATAGTGAACGTAAAGCAGAAGATAGCAGCGGCCCTCGAGCTGTGAGCAAAATTATCAACGATCAACACGCCATCCCTCGGATAGTAATGTTGCTCACTGGCAAAACGAGTTCGGAGGCCCGGTTCACGGCGTCCGATTCCACCCCGTTTGAGAAGCTCCCTGACGAGGTGAGTGCCTCCACGCGGCGGAGCATTATTTTTTTCGTCTTATCTGCCCTTGTGGGTAGTACTCGCGCGAGCTGCAGCAAGGCCAACGGCTGGTCGTCGACTTGTACGTGAATGCATCTTGTGAAACGTTCTACACGTATTTGTCGTAGGATATGGGGGCGAGTCGACAGGTGAGTTGGGTTCGTCGGGCGAGATGGAGGTCAAGAGCAATTGGAATGCTTTTCCCGCTTGTCTTCGTCCAGTTTAAACCGTAGGCTCGAGGCGGGCCTGGCTCTCAGGAAACCTGGCACCTGAGATGCACTCTGTCCTTGAGGAAACACTCGTCGTAATTCAACGTGGCGTTATTGGATAGCGCTGTCCACGTGAGGATTGAGTCGGGATGGTTGAATAACTCATGCGCGAGAACAACGGATGACTAACTAGAATCCTCGAAAGGTGATCGAGATTGTCAGCTCGTTGACGAGCCTCTGGTAAGGAACACCCAATCGGCGACGATGATGGGAGATCTGGTGTTCACCAGAAAGCGGGGTTTTCCTTCACACACGGTGTAGTGAAGGCGAGGATATGCGAGCCTCGTGCAGTGCTTCGAGGACGCTGGAGTGAGTTCGAACCCAGGTACATCCCAACGCGACTTGGCAATAGGCGAGCGACGCACTACCGCTGTGAGAGTGACGGGGTACTAACGGCGGGGTGGGCCCGGTTTTGAGAGACAGTGGGTCAAAGGTGATTTGTGAGTAATGTAGCAACACAAGACCGCCTTCAAAGTCGGTAAACTGATCTAGCGATGAAAATTACAATCATGGTCGGCGAGTGTCCTTTGAAATCGGACCGCACCTCTGTCATGTTATACCCTTCGACATGTTGAGCGCACTCACGATGTCGGCCCATCTGCCAGTTCGCACGCCCGCCGTTCGCGTCGTCCCGCTGGTTATCGCTTGCTCGTCGAGGTCGCACAGGAACCAATGACTATCACTCAGCATCCGCTTCCTCGTCGTTGACCCCCGCTTGGGTTTTCGACTGTCGTCGAGGAGATTAAGCGAGCCTGTGGCGTTCATCTGTTTCGACGCACAAGGACTTTTTCTAGAGGCGGCGTCGGAAAACTCGAAGATGCACCCATCGAATTGTTACTGACCAATGAATTCATTCATTCATGACGCCTGGGTCAGGCCAAGCGTGGCAAAATGGATCGGGCTCGAGAGTGGCGGTGGCCTCTTGCAGTGTTCGAGACCCAGCGTTCTTCACCATGGTCAGAATCAACTTTCCCCATGGGACAAAATAGTAATGCTGCATCGACATTGGCCGCATCGATGACTCCGCTCTTACCACCAGAGTAAAGAGGCCGCTAGGAGCACTAACATCTCTCACACGCGTACCACAGCCAACAACCCGTCGGTCATTTTTCAGTCATACCGCGAAGTCACATCCGCATTGTCCACAATCGGCAATGACTTGGCTTGTTCCACCCTGCCTCCACCATGTGTGGATACATTGTGATATTCCGCCCGCTCTGGTGGCATCGCGTCCATTTCATCCTTTGAAGGCGTAGCGTATCTCATAAAATGTCCCGCTGACGAGCCGAACTTGACACCAAGCACAAAAGCCAACGCTATGACGAAATCGGGCAATGGCATGCGTGGGAGCTGACAAGATCGATCTCCCATGGTCCCACTTCGCGGGGGAGGAGCTTTCGCAACTTAGTTAACGACCTGTCCTCTGTCTTTCATACCGCGCTAGCAACACTCTGTCTCTTGCAATGGATGCCCACTGCAAAACCCTGTTCACGGCCCAAGTTGCGACTTTGTTTGGTCTGCGGAGTTTGAAATCGCGTCGTCAAGGGAATCTTTCAACCAATGTTCACGTTCAACGTGTTGAACTTGTTCTCAGGCTTGTGACAACCACCCGCTGAACAACTTGCGAAGACGCGGCGTGATTCATGAAGAATACTGTGCGCGCCGTTCCTGGGTGCGTCGCGTCATTATAAAATTAGTTCCTGTTGAAACTGGTCATTTGTCCAGGTGCCAAAGCCACATCCACCAAGCCTCTCGAACCGGCTCGATGGTCCACACTGCCTCTAACTCTCATTTCTCGGACTCGATCTAGCGACGAAGGATACGTTCGCGACGGAAAATGAAACTCCCTTACTTCCTTATTCTATCTACTTCTACGATAGGACTACTTATATAGTGATAACAGCCGAGCCACAACATGAAACCAGTATCAGAATACGGAAACGGACCAGTAACCCTGCATAATAACCGATATTAAGGAACCGTAATTAAACCCAGACCGTACCTACTATGACGAGAACAACAATATTCCAACAGTTCGTGAAAGTGGAAGGAGGCAAACTCTTTAAATTACCAGTCAAATATGTCTTAGTTGCCTCGATACATGAATTGAACCGCTTTGACCACCATGTACGATGGAGCTATGTGATCGGCCAAGTTGAAAGTTGTTGGCCAATCTTCGAGGGTTAGCTCATCCGTTGTTCTTGCTCATGAGTTATTCACCCATCCCGACTCCAAATAATGCCACATTGAATTAAGAGTGCTGGTTTGTTAGTACAATCACGCTCGGCCTGAGATCCAGGCTGGCATCGCTCTTGACCTCCATCTCATCTCGCCCGACGAACGCAACTCACTTGTTGACTTGCTCCCAAAGAGCGGATAAGACGCCCCACCGCATGATGGCATTCATCTCGTCACAGGGCCTATCAAGCGGCGGTGGGACCGAAGCCGTGAACTGGGCCTCCGAGCTGGCGAACGACGTACTGTCCGACGGGCGGCGTGCTCATCATTGATAATTTTGCTCACAGCTCGAGGCCAGCTGCTATCATCTGCTTTGCACCCGCTACCACTCTACAAGACCACATGCACGCTTCGACGTACCGCGTCACTCTCCAGGGAGAGGACCCTCACGGTCACGGCTGTCGTGCGTCTCTCGCCTATTATGCACTTATGGCAAGTCACGTTGGGATGTACCTGGGTTCGAATTCACTCCAGCGTCCTCGAAGCACTGCACGAGCCTCGCATATCCTCGCCTTCACTAGACCGCGCGCTAAGGAAAACCCCGCTTTTTGGTGAACACCAGATCTCCCATCATCGCCGCCGATTGGGTGTTCCAAACCAGAGGCACGTCAACGAGCTGACAATCTGAATCACCCTTCGAGGCTTCTAATTATTCATCCGTTCTCGCGCATGAGTTATTTAACCATCCCTACTCAATCATTACTGTACCTTCGACGGCGCTGTCCAATAATGCCACGTCGAAGTACGGCGAATGTTTTCTCAAGGACAGAGTGCATTTCAGGCGCCAAGTTCCTTGAGAGCCAGGCCCGCCTCGAGCCTACAGTCTAATCTGGACTGAAGACAAGCTGCCCAACTACTCTTGACCTCCCTCTCGCCCGACTCACTCGACTCACTCGTCGACTCGCTCCTATATTCTACAATAAATACGCGTAGAACGTTTCACAAGATGCATTCACGTACAAGTCGACGACCGGCCGTTGGTCTTGCTGCAGCGCGCGCGAGTACTTCCCACAAGTGCGGATAAGACGAAAAAAATAATACTCCGCCGCGTGGTGGCATTCACCTCGTCAGGGAGCTTCTCAAACGGGGGTGGGATCGAACGCCGTGAACCGGGCCTCCGAACTCGTTTTACGAGTGAGCAACATTACTATCAGAAGGATGGCGGGCTGATCGTTGGTAATTTTGCTCACAGCTCGAGAGCCGCTGCTATATTCTGATCTTTCCTGAGACCCAGACCCACCTCAGAGCCTAAGGACGAAGACACGCGGACGCCGGAAAAACATTCTGGCGTTGATCTCCATCTCGCCCAACGAACACACCTCACTGGTCGACTCGCTCTCATATTCTGCTATAAACACGTGTAAGGGCGAATCCGCAAGATGCATTCGCGTACAAGTGCGGCAACTGGCTGTTGGCGTTGCTGCAGCCCGCGCAAGTACTATCCACAAGCGTGGATAATGCAAAAAGAAGCTTACTCCACCGCGTGATGATATTCACCTTGTCATGGACCTTTTCATGCGCCGGTGGGATCGGACTCCGTGAACCATTGCGGCCGCCAAAGTGAGCAACGGCGCTAGGCTCACTATCCGAGCGATGGCATGCTGATCGTTGATGATCTTACTATAGCTAAGGGGTGGCTGCTATCTTCTGCTTTCCTTTGACAACCATTCTGCAAGGTCGCACGCCCGCCTCGACGAGGATTAGCAACTTAGATAACGAAGTACCCTGTGTCTTTTGTACCACGCCGACAGTACTCCGTCTCTTGCCAGGGATCTCCACTGCAATACCCTGTTTACGGCCTCCGCGGATGTTATTCCTCTCACCCGCATCTCCATCGCTCGTCCGTCGAATGACCACTCGGACTCGACCGTCCTCCCGAAGCCTAGCGCAGGCCCTGTGTATATACGCCTTTGCCACCTGGTGCATGAAGGAAGTCGTCAATGCCCTTCGCTGTAGTCAATGTCCTGTACTGGAGTAGATTCCGGCCGTCGTTCCGCGAGAGAGATCGTGATACACCCACATTCGTCCTCGGTTTGTGGCGACCGTCAAGATTCCGGCGTCACCACCGACCTCTGTGGGGTACTTCCACTAGCAGCAGAAGAGATGGGCAAGGAAACGGTGCGTCGTCTCATTACGCACTCAATACGCTTACCAATGGATTATCCTAGTACTAATTTTTAGTGTAGAGTACCTGGACCTCGAGCAACCGACAAATAACCC
>Ga0307515_10018250_pt1 | contig 12721 bp, 10 predicted proteins | sample 17_EM_MG_FD_194513 | JGI IMG/M metagenome (GOLD analysis project Ga0307515, IMG submission 194513) | Populus trichocarpa ectomycorrhiza microbial communities from riparian zone in the Pacific Northwest, United States - 17_EM | ecosystem: Host-associated > Plants > Roots > Unclassified | place... | reverse complement strand
ATTATTCAAAAATACTTTCAAACATGTAAAAACTTAGAAAACTACTTTTGAAAATGAGTTGAACGAATTCATTCGCTGATAAATAAACAATAATAAAACAAGATCTTAAACAATTTTGATTCATGTGAATCCGATTCGTGTGTTAAATTTTTATAAATATCCAAAGAAAAAAATGATACTTACTTCCACATTTGGCGCCATGGGCAAGTGGTATGCCACAGGATTCAGCAACAAGAACTACTTTTATCGTATTAGCGATAAATGTTTGGTAATACGGTAATAGTTATTTTTTAAAATATTTTTTATTTTAAAATATTTTAAAATAATATTTTTTTATATATTTTAAAAATTATTTTTTATATTAACACATCAAAATGATCTAAAAATATAAAAAAAATATTAATTTAAAATAAAAAAATTAAAATATTTAAAAAATATTTTTAAAACATAAAAATACAAAAATTATACTTTTTCAGTGCATTGCAACACCGCGGAGATGGGTCCGTCGGTGGCCCTAGTCTTTGAACATATTTAATTAGCACACTGTGTTATGAAGCCCTGCAAGTCATCATGGCATTCTTGGCCAAGGGCTACTTTGTTACTGGAAATTAAGATTCCAGCCATTGCAAAAGTAGCCACCATCATGAAATCGACGTTCAAGACTGCCATGATCTCTTCGCCCTCTCCGGTGGTGGTATTTGTTGTCTGAGTGTGAGCAAGATGGTGACCATGCATGGTTGTTTTGTATAGAGTTTTTGAAGGAGGGTGTTATGCATGCCTAAAGCTTATCCATAATTTGGTAGGTAATATGCGTTAGCATGTGAAAGTGAAACACTTCAAGATTCTAACAAGTTGAGGGATTAAGGAACATGAGGATTTTGGTTCTATCGAGGTTGATCATAGGTTAAGATCGTGGAACTAGCTAAACGTTTCAAGCTTCTTTTTCTTAAAAAAAAAATGTGTTTTTGTGTTAAGCATGACGCATGTTACATAAATATATCCTCAAGGAGCGTAATGTAATAACAAAGGAGTTGAGATCTGCATAGCAAGTCTCAAGTTCGAGTCAGGACGTGCACCTTTTGTAAGAGCCTGGGACAACCGGGGTTTTACTCACTCACTTGGGCCCACAAAGTGCGCTTTCCGAAGAGTGGGGTTTCCTCGAATCCAATATGGTTTAGCTTTAGATTGTTTATATTCATACATGTACATCCACACAAAAAAGAAGGAGAAAAATATTAATCCTTAATATGGTTTAGCTTTAGATAATAATATAGATAACTTATCCGTTTCGCGATTGCTATGACGATAGCCAATCACTACTCCACTTTTTTGTTATGAAAAAACAAGTAAAGTGTTTGTTTACATATAATTTAATTAAGCAAAAACTCACTAAAGCCTTGCAAGAAGATCTTATTCTTTTTTATATATATATATAACCCGGGGTGTCTAGGTCAGTTTACGCGCATCACGACTAATCCCCGGGCCCACTGAACACCCTGCAAGCCCAGTAGGCAAGTAAGGCACCGCGGGGGTGACAGGCGTGCACGCTGAAACTTGAATTTAGAATGTAGAGGCAGGGAAACCCTACCACCGCTGGGATACAAGCCTCGGTGCAAGAAGATCTTATCTTATTTACCAAGTTTATTTACCAAGATCTTATCTTATTTACCAAGGTTTAAGGTTTTTTTTATGCGTTTCAAATGTTTTTCAGATATAAAAAACATTTAAAATGGTGCTTTTAATTTTAAAATGCAATTTAAAATGTACAGAAAAAAAAGAAAAACATAAACAACACTCTCAAAAAAAAAAAAAAAAGGAGTTTTATGCCAATTGAACGCACATGGGAAAATGGGAGTTATTTTGTTTCTAACTAAAACTTATAACTCCAGTGGTATTATATTTGGTTGGATTTATTCCATGTCAATAAAGTGCATGGGACAGAATTGATGGAGCTAGAGAAATGAAATAATCCATAGCCATGGTTCTCCCTCTTGCTTCAGGGTTGGACTTTACTCTATGTTTCTACCATAGCCATTTCACACCATTCTAATGTACAAAGTAAAATTATTTTGTTTTATTAGCATTGATCCTTTATTCTTCATTCTTGTCCAAATTTAAATGAAGTAGCATTTGAGCAATTTTCTAAATGTAGAATTAACGCAACCCATAGTTTTAAAACCTAATTAATTGTTGATTCGGAATAAGGCTTGAGTTGTTAGAGTTGATCTAGGTTAACCATGATTTTTTTTATTTATAAAAAAATCAAAACAATACAGTTTTAATAAATAAATAAATAAATAGTTAACGAGTTGATGATCGAGATTTAAATGGGTCAAGTTAGGTCGATCGGTTCACCAGGTTAACCTAAGTTTTTGACCAAGTCAACCATGTTTTTTTATTTTTATTTTTTCTTCAACCCAAATTGGTTTAGGCCCCGGATCAGTTGGGTCTCAGGTTGACCCACCGGGGCCAGTCAAGGTTTTAAAACAATGCGCAAACATATCAATAAAATAATAGTTTTTTTGTTAAGTTATTAAACCCGACTTGGCCCATGACTCAACCTAAGGTTTGGGTCATAGTTTAGGTGAATTAACCTGAGTTAATAAAAAACGACATCATTTTAAGTTAATTTTTTTAAAAAAATTATATTATTTTAATTTTTTAAATAGTCAAACTAGGTCTTTACCATGACACAAGTTAATATAACAAATCGACTAGATCACACAAAATCAGTTTCTACTCGATTTAATTTAAAATTTAACTCAAGTTAGGGCGTGTTTAAGAATGTGGTTGCGGTTGCTTTTTAAAATGTTTTTCACTCAGAAATGCATCAAAATAATATTTTTTTTATTTTTTAAAAATTATTTTTAATACGAGCGCATCAAAATGATTTGAAAATACTAAAAATATATTAATTTGAAGTAAAAAAAATAAAAAAATTAATTTTTTTTTAAAATACTTTTAAAATACAAAAATAAACAAGCCATTAAAGATTATATTTGTGAGTCATCGGGTTAATGGCAGGTTTAATAATTCCTTTGTTATTCCATTTTATAGTATCAAGGTTCTAAATTTCAAGGTATGTTTTCTATTAGACGAGAATAAAAAAATAAAAGTTGTACCTGCTTATTAGTTTTCAATCTAAGGCCCAATCACAACACTAGCCCAGCTAAGGCCCAGCCCATACTAACACCAATTTCAAATCCCACAGCCCCACAAACCTGGCGCGATTTCTCTCCCTCTCCGTGTCTCTCTAAATCAAAAACCCTAATCCAATTAACCCCCAAAATCTCCCTTCAAATCCCCAAATCAAATCAAAACCTAAAAATACAATCACCCAAAATGCAGAACCAAAAAAGGGTACTTTGCTCTGAAAATGAAGACCTTGTATCTTACATGCTACAAAAGAGGCAAGAATTGGTAGAAAGCCCTAAAGGGTTATCAGAGAATTTGGAAATGACACTTTCCAAGGCCTATAGCAGTGTGTGTTGTTCAACGACTCCTATCAAGACCCTCAAGGATTTATCTCAAATCAAGTATGTCTGCTGTTTTGGATTGCAATTGTGGTGTTTTTGCTGACTTAAAGATTGTGTCTTTTGGGGAAAGTTGTTAGCTTTTTGGGTTTTAGGGCATGTTGGTGGGCACTTGATATCTTTTGAAAAGGGTGCGAGAATTATTATTTTTTTAATGTATTTAGGTGCTGAAATCTGAAAAAAGATGGGGAATTTTCCCTTTGAGGTTAGTTAACTGGTCTCTCTTTGTAGATATGTTGGAAAAAAAATCTATGCATTTTCTGTGTTTTGTTTTATGAGGGAAATGGTTAAAAAAAATGGAGTTGAGATGGGAATGGTAGAAGCAAAAGCTTTGAAGTGAATACAGACTAGAACTCTAGAAGAATTCTATGAAATTGAGTGCTAGCGTGAACATGTGTGTGTTGATTGTTGGTGATCATATTTTCTTAAGATTTCATTGTCTGAGAAAGTAAGGGTTTTCATTCTTACTTGCAACTACATGATTATATTTCAATTTGTGTGCTTTTTTTCTTGGTAATTTGAATTGATGGAAAAGTCTACCTTTTGTGGAATAACTTGGTGGTATTTTTGTATAGGGGTGTAGGTAAATGGATAGTTAGGCTAATGGAAGGGTTTTTTGATAACGGTTCAGGGAGTTCTGAACCAGAAGACTTGACCAAAAAGGGTATGTATGATCACGTTCATCCCATGCTGTTTATCTATCAGTTCACTTGGGTCATTGATTTTCACTGTCCTGATTAGCTATAACGTTTTAGTTGTTTAGGTAAGAGAGCACAAGTAGCAAAACGTTATCTGCCACAAAGGAATTCTGTGTCATATGCCTTGCTTATAACCCTGTACAGGTAAACAGACATCACTTTCTCTTTTTATGTTTCTTTATTCTTTTTTTTTTAAAAAATGTTTTTGAATTTTGATTTGAATATGTTATTGGCAGGGAGACTGTAAACAGTAAAGAATTTATGCATAAACAAGAGCTTATTGATGCTGCTGAAGTGAGCGGACTTTCTCGGGCACCAATTGTGTATGTTGTTATTATTATTATTATGCATTTAGATATGCTTATCATATTCTTAAATTTATTTTTGAAGCTCATTGATGATTCAGTTTCTGGTTTGTGCTTGCTTTCTTAGGCCAGATAAGGGGAAAGGGAAACCTTCACAATTTGGAAGTTCAAGGGAGTGGTACAGTGGATGGAGTTGCATGACGACATTGATAAACAAAGGATTGGTTGTTAAATCAAGTTGCCCTGCCAAGTATGGCTTTTCTTTTCGTATTTCCTTTCATCCTTTTCATCTAGGGTCTATAATTTGTTAAGTAAGATGGGCTTGAAACCAAGCAGGAAATTAAGGTAGTTGGTGTGGATTGACTTAACTAGGTGCGATTAGTTGCTAGGGTTCCACAATTAAGCATGTATGCTCTGTTGGTAAGAAATAAAAATGTAACCTATTTATGCTTTATTGCTGGTTTAAAGTTGTTTAGGTGTGATGTGATAGGTGACATTTGTAATGATTGGTTATTGCTAGACAATTTATGTGTGGACTTTGAACTCTATGTCTTTGCTGCACATGCTCTCAGAAAAATGCATTTGATGGTTATTTGGGCTGAGAGCACATAAGGAATGGAATTTATCCATGTGCCCTAGACTTTCATAAGATAAAAAATACTAGGCTGGCAACAAAAAAAGAAAGAAAAAGACACAAAACACTATTTTTTGGATATGTATGAAAACAACTCCAAAAATTTGTGTTTTTTACTGCATAAGTGGAATGTTTTGCAGATCTTGATTGAGTGGTACTTGTTTCAAGAATGGATTTAAGGTTCAGGACTTGAAAGAAAAGAGTCAATATGAATTTATCATTGAGATAATTTGATGATGTCTCATAGTGGCCTAATTAGCAAATGCTGATTAATCATGCTCTGTGTGCATGCTAGTGAACATGTCTCAAAAAGTCAACATTTAATGCTTGGATCAAATTCATGAATGTGAATCTGGTTCAATTAGTTAATGCTTCATTCTTCTTCCCTGCTTATTGATGCTTTCAATGTAAAATTGGATGAGCCTCTGTTACTTGCAGATACATGCTGACTGATGAAGGGCGGGAAACAGCACGTGAATGCCTCATTAGATCTCGTATGGAGGATCCTGGAGATAATTTGGCTAATTTAGAGGGGTCTTCTGATCTGAACATGCTTAATACATCAGATATGGAGTCTGCTCACCCTGATTCAGCTAGGGGAGCGACATTTACATCCGTTGCCTTAAGTAGGCAGAAGAAATCAATAGATGTTCCCCTTGAATCACTTGAGAGGGTGTGCCTTCTTTTCTTGCAAATCTTCTTTAGTTCTGTATCACTGAATGTCTAAACCTCAATCCTTGAGCCTCTTGAAAGTCTTCTGCTCTTAGCTTGACTGTAGAGCACTGTTCACCATATATCTCTGACAAATGTTTTAATAATAAAAAAGCCTGAATTTTTCATGTCCACCGATGCAATTTCTTTATTTTCAGTCTTTCATACCATATATCATTTCCAAGACTACTAGCAGTGATTTGTGGGGTCACTCTTTGAAAATTTATTTTGCTGTTTGAGTTCATTGCACAATTGTTTTTGGGTGCTGTGTAATTCTTTCTTTTTCTTTTTTTCTTCTTTGATTTGGATTCCTGTTCTGTAGTTTATGCGCATGGGGTACTCCAAAGAAAAAGTTCTTCTTGCTTTTTCTGAAGTCTCAGAAACTTCCCAGTACAAGGAGATATCATTACTTTGGCCAGCTGTTCTGTGTCATCTTCGAGAAGATCTCATTTATGGTGTGCATTCAGAGCCTCAAACTCTAACAGAAGACTTCCGATCAACATCAACTGCTTGCACATTTTCAAATGGTAACAAGCATACCTTTTTGAATGCTGTTATCAGTCCTGTTGAAAATGTGGAAAAAGTTTCTTATCCAAGGCTTTGTAAACATCCAGGTCAAGTTGATCTTGCTACTAAGAGCAATCAAATGGGTTCCAATTGCGACGGTCGAAATATGCCAAATCTCACTTCTGCCTGTTCCACTTCTAGTTCATTTTCCATGAGAGCTTGCTCATCATCTGTATGTGCACATCAAGATTCAATGTTTCCTTCTGTAGCATTGTTGATGCAATTTCTTTGTTTTGCAAGGCATTGAATATCTTTGTTTACTTTTGATGGCTAGCCATCCTTAACCTTGTCATTATTCTATAGGAGCATGCTATGAAAAAGTCATCTTCGGACCGCTTGGATACAAATATGAATGTTTTAAGTTTGCCACCTCTGAGCTTGGGGGAGAGATTTGAGGATGTATATGAAGTTATCCTAATATTGGATGATCGAGAGCAGTTTGCCATTCAGTGGTTAGCAACTTGAAACTGAAGCCTCTTTTTGCTTTGCCCAGACATTAATTCTGCTGCTTGACATAGGTTTTAATGTTGTCTTTAAATCATATAATTACTGTTTGCCTGTCAGCTTTTTCTTCTTTTGGTCCTGGGTGGGTTCTAATGTCATGTTATTTACGGTGGTATGGTTAAACATCTATTCTCGATGCATTAGCTTACTGTATTTGTCCTGCCTCTTTGTGGTTTACAGTTCGAGGGGTAGGAAACTTATTGAGTTCATTTGCAAGGAGCATAAAATCAAAATACAGGTAGGCTGGTTTGATCTTTTTATGAAACTTCAACAAATAGCAAGGTGTTACAGTCACCAATTGTTCTAGACTGGCTTGTATTTTTGCTGAGAAATATGTAAATTCCTGGATCCAATAATTTGCAACAAGGTCCACTTGTATAAAATTGTAGTAAGGTCCATGTAATAGCACTTTGGCTTGGTAACTTTGATGGATTTAACAAATGGAAACACGATTGATGCTGTCTCCTTTGATTTAATATTTTCTTGATGCTGGCCTTCTTGTCCGAAACCTCCTAATATGTCATCGTTATTAAAAAAGGATGAAACTAAATTTTGTAGTTTCTGTTATTACCACTATGTGTGCTGTGGAAAATGTGCATGCTTGTTTTCTCCTATTCAACTAAGTGTTACGGATAAAGACAATTGTATTGACAATTCCACAGGTTAGGCGGTTACCAGTTGGAGATGGAATCTGGATAGCTTGCCATAAATATCTGCTCAGTGAATATGTTCTTGATTTTATTGTTGAGAGAAAGAAAGTTGATGATTTGCGTTCTTCAATAAGGGATAATCGTTATAGAGATCAGAAACTGAGGCTTCTTGTACGTCATTTTCCATCTCAATGTTTCCCCTATGATTTAATGTGTTAATGCTGTTGTTTATTGATATAATGTTATCTTTTGCTCACCTTTTCCCTTATTGTAGTCAGAAAGTTTCTTACAGTAACCCAATATGAACATTGATAATCATAGTTTTGTGAAGTTATTTCACTAACCAATCTGGTAATTTGACATTCTTGCCTTCAACATATCTTTGTCACCATGTTTTATGTTGAAATAGCAAAATGTCTCAAGTAGTCAATATAGGTGCTGACTTCATGGTATAGAGCCATAGCTAGGTCAAGTTGGTTTGATATTGTTGACAAAACATGCTTCTTTGACAAAGGGTATGGGTTTGTTAGTACATGCTATCCCAGGGATAACTGTTTGAATATTCCAAACACACCTGGAAATTGCATCTGATAATTTCCGGCCAATTCCTTTTTATCTGTTCAAATTCTGAAAAAACTCGTGCAAATGTTTTTTTTTCCTACAAAATTCACAAGAAAGTACTCCTAAATCTTTGATAATTTCTGTTTAATTCGCTTACACTATCTAAAGATTTAGGAAAACTTTCTTGTGAATTTTTTCCTTTCACAAATTGTAACTGTTGTTTCAAAGAATTCCTTGGATAGTTATCCATTTGTTTGTTCTTTCAGTGGATTTTGATGAGGTTTCAGGTGAATGTTGATGGGATTCAAATTTGTGAATGTAATTAAGTTCTTTCTATGCAATTAAGTAGGAATATTGATGATTTCAAATCTGAATAAGCAAAAAGCTTCATTACGAGCACCATTAATTAAAGCAAGGAAAATATTCTTATTGTTTATTAGTTATTACACTCGCTTTTCCCTTAAAGTTTAGTTCGTATTTCATTTCTTTTTCTATAATTATTCTGTTTCCTGTGATGTGAGGGAACTGGTTCTTTATGGAATCCTCTCATTGAATTTGCTAGTACAGTTTTCCAATCATAGCACTTTACTTGTAGTACCTCAGTTAGATTCAATAATAACAATTTTTATAAAATTTGCAACTTGCATGTCATCAGAGATGTGGACTCAAGAAGCTGATATATCTTGTTGAAGGTGATCCAAATTCTTCTGAAGCTGCTGAAAGCATCAAAACAGCGTAAGACTTTTCTTTTATGTAACAGTCAGTTCTTTCTGAATTAAATTTCTCTTTTGAATTGGATATTAGGATACTCTGATGTAGGTTGTTGTGATGCTCTTAAAGTTGTCAGTAACATTTTTTACTTATCTAAAGATACTGTGATGGCTTTTAGATTCTTTTCTTTCTTTTTGAATGAAAGATTGTTTTGGTTGATAAAGCCAAAGTAACAATAACCTATATTTTCCAAAGTTTTATGCAATGATCAATGATGTATTGTCTGATAAGGTGGCTGTTATTTCAGCTGCATGTAGGCAATTTGATTAACATCCTATCAGTTTAGAACTCTACTAGTTTAGTTGAGTAATAAAGGGTAGTTGTTGATTCTACGGTACAGTTATCCATTTCTTTCTGGATTTTGTGATGACTGGCAGCTATGGACACTTCTAAATTTTACATTCAATAGCTGGGAGTGGTTATTGTTTTCACTTCTTGTAGCAACAATTTTTTCAATACAAAGTTCTGATCATTTTTAACCCATTTTCAACAATTTTTGTGATGCATTTTATGCCAACTAAAGTTAGGTAGTTATTTTCCAAATTCTAAATGCACTTATCTATATTCTTCAGAGTGCTTTGGATTTCATATGCTTTTGATCTTCAATTGTTTTTACCCTATCATCTGCAGCTGTTTTACAACAGAGATACTGGAGGGCTTTGATGTTCAGAGAACAAATTCCTTGCGTGATACTCTGAAGAAATACGCTCATCTTACCCAGTCAATAACCCAATATTATAGTTTACCGCTGCCTGAGGACCAGTCCAAAAGCACCAGGGTTTGTCCTCCTTTTGATGAATTTATCAAAAGGTGCCAAGATCTGGAGAAAATGACAGTTAGTGATGTATTTGCCATTCAGCTCATGCAGGTACTAAATTTTCTTGTAAGAGCTGCACTTGGAATCATTTAGATGAGTCCACTTTCTATCAAGGAACCCTTGAGCACACATACATAAAGACTATTAATTTATTGGACACTGCTGTATATTTGAAAGAAAAATGTTTATTTGTTAATCATTTAATTTATTTTTTCAAAATTTGGTTGAGTGACTTCTGTTGGTTGTTTCTTGAAATCATGCATGAAGGTTCCACAAGTGACCGAGGAAACTGCTGTGGCTGTTCTGAATTTGTATCCGACACTTCTATCTCTAGCCCGTGCCTATTCTCTTCTTGTAAGTGTTCAATTCCTATGGGACTTTGTGCAACAAAATAAAGATAATCTGACTGGTTCAGTTTGGTTTTTGAGTTAAAGAATCAAGGAAAATCCACCTGGTCACAAGAATTCTTACATTACTGTTGGGACTTTTGTTTTCTCCCTCAACAAAGTTTACATGAGAGCTGAAAAGATAAAAGATAAAGTTCTTACCTCCTACAATGCAAGTGATGAATTGTGTGGTTATTTTTTTTTTTTGGTCTAGAATATAAAATTATGAAGTCTTGCGTGGAGTCTTTAGGAACTTTTTGGAAACCCTCGTCCTTGATGGAGCAAGGGTGTGAAGTGTGAACCCCAGGGCCTGGTTGACGGCAGTATAATGTACTTGCAATTTGAGTCATCTACCCCCGCGTTTTTTTTATTGTTTTCTTTGCCTTTGCTATGTCTTAGTAGTTATTTACGAGCTGATTCACCCATGGTTAATCTAACTCCATTAATCGTCTGTCTTTGAAAGGATGGTGATGTTTCTGCTCAAGAGGACATGCTTAGAAAGCAGAGTAGCAATGCTGTCAGTGCAGTTGCCAGTAGGAACATCTTCCAATTAGTCTGGGGAAAATGATCATTGACTTGAGTCTCGTACCATCAAAATAAGAAACCGTATGGCATGAATAAAATCAACCTGCTTCATTTGCTTCCCCATATTCTTTTATTTTTTCCCCGCAATGTAATCAAATGACATAAATGTGTTTTCATCTTCTTTCTGAGCAGATACATGTACTGTGCTCTGCACTTAAAGTTGGAGCACCATTCTGCAAAATTCATGGTTGTAATCATCTCTTATCCCATGTTTAGATTCTTGCCTTTGTAAAGTAGAACATGTGATAAAGCTTTAACAATCACTGATTTCATAAGAAAATCAATGAATTTATGTGATTTATTCCATGTAATGTCAAACTCGATCTCATCTAAACTACATGAAAAAATATTAAAGGTTTTGAATGCCAAGTGGTCGCCATTTGCATGATCAACCTTACCAACCTGCAGTGGTTCTGCATGAGCAACCTAATTCTTGCCTCGTGATAAATGAATGTTACATGCATATATTTCATTTGTGATTTGTTTGATGTTGCTCCAGTCATTTCCAAATTGCTTTAAACAATGATAAATCGAGAAATCCAACCTCACTAAAGAAGTTTTAACACAGAATTCAATTCTTTTATCTCTGAAATACGATTGAAATGTTGGAGGTAATTAAGACTCTTGGAAATAAAGATCATATGGAATTATAACATTACATTTACCAACTCACACAACAAGTAAATTTAAAACACGACAGTGATCTGTTGGTGATATGTCTTTGTATTACGATGCTGTTAGTAAAAGTAACCATAACATAAACAGTGTAACAAAGTCCCACTTATAATGGATTCTTTTAATTTCTTCCCTTTTCTTTTTCCCATTGATTTTCATCTTAACCTTTGCAGTGAGGTCTATTTTTATATTTGAAGGGGGCTTATGTCTGCACATGAGTATTATAGTACATGTTTTTATATTCAACTTGCATTAAATTTTTCAATATTTTTTTTTATAGTACATGTATACGATGATACCATTATTTTATATGGGTTAGGAGACAAGAACCTTGATTACATATAAACACAAGATTTAATATCTTTTTTCAAGAGGTGTTTTTTTGAGACAAAATCCACTATATAATTCAAGATACAAAATTGGTTATAATTGTACCTAAAATCATAACCATGATGAGTATTTATTATCCACGAGTTGTTAGTAATAATAAAACAAAAAAGTAATCAAATAACGTAACAAGAAAAAAATGAAATTTGGTTCATCATTATTGGAAATAACTTAATTTGAAAACGAGCTCCTTTCTTAATTTTCATTTTCAATCAAATCACAATTAAAAAAACTGTTTTGTAATTTTATTGAATGTTTGTGCCAATTTTAGCAGCAACTTGTTCATAGTTAATTCAAATAATTTATATTTTTTTTTTAAAATCTAAACTCTGATATCGAAAAGTTTATTAAACTTTAATTAATTTGGTTAAGTCGAACCACCTAATTAAAAGATGAAAAAGTAAAACTTTTTCAATGATATTATATTTTATTTATATAACTCGAACTTAAAACTTTATTTAAGAGTAACAAACACAGAAAAGAAACTTTTCTCTCCATCCTTATATTTTTGTATGCAGTGAAAAGACCACTTAGACCAACTATAATCGATAAAAAACTGATAATTCACAACTATTAAAAATATTTTCTAAATTTCATCAAGATGAAGACGTAATAGTTGACTTGGATAACGAAAAAAACTTTTATTCATAATGAAAAGACTAAATATCATCAAGATGATGATCACTGTCAGAAAATTAAAAAAAAGTTAAAAAACACCGATGAAATATCCTGTCGGCAAGTAACCCTATTCATCTGCGATGTATGTGTCCGGCAGAGTTACAGATGGACACACGTCGTTGGGCAAAGTTCTATCAGGGATTTGATGTTTATCGGTGATTCTGACATAATATTGGCGCCGAATAAATAAAATCGATACAATGTTTGTATAATGGATACAAGAATTTACATCCTGTATCCTATCCTATCCTATCCTATC
>Ga0307515_10018249_pt1 | contig 12723 bp, 9 predicted proteins | sample 17_EM_MG_FD_194513 | JGI IMG/M metagenome (GOLD analysis project Ga0307515, IMG submission 194513) | Populus trichocarpa ectomycorrhiza microbial communities from riparian zone in the Pacific Northwest, United States - 17_EM | ecosystem: Host-associated > Plants > Roots > Unclassified | place... | reverse complement strand
TGTAGGTACCGATGTACATTTTGGCTCAGGTCCTCGGATCAACACTTGCAAGTCTAACTCTTAGGATGCTGTTCCATGAGCAAGGAAATATTCAACCCATAGTGAATCAGTACTCAGATCCAACTAGTGATCTTGAAGCAATTGTGTGGGAATTTATAATTACATTTATCTTGATGTTCACCATTTGCGGCGTCGCTACCGATCCTCGAGCGGTATGGTCTGAGTTACACTTGTTGCTTGCTTCAAGAATCTTTTATATTAATGAAGAAAAAATGGGACTAAAAAATAGATGTGATGTATTCCTTTTGTTTTTGTGGTGTTTATTTTTCTCCTCACCCTTTCACTTTGTTTTACGTTCCAACAGAGCAAAGACCTTTCTGGAGTTGCAATAGGAGGTGCAGTAATGTTCAACGCCATGATTGCTGGGTAAACAAACTCCCTTGCTGGTCTAGCCACTTCTGCAACTCAATTCTGTTCGTTTTCAAGTGATCTGATGCATTCATTTTAATAAATTCTCCAGGCCAATCACTGGAGCTTCGATGAACCCTGCAAGAAGTTTAGGCCCTGCTCTTGTCTCTGGTGTTTACAAGAATCTCTGGGTCTATATTGTATCCCCAATTCTCGGAGCAATGGCTGCAGCCGCAGTGTACTCTGTACTTCGGGTACCCGAGCCTGCTAAACCAGAGGATACAAATAAATCCACATACAATAATCTTAACTTGCATGCTGATCCATAGACAGATATTCCCAATGGTTTCATGCAAGACTGTTGTAACATTATCTAGCCAATCACCTGGTCATGCCTGAAAACGTCAAACTATTCTCAAGGCAAGAATTCAGGAAATGAATAGTGCCCACTGGATTGTAATTGTTCCCAGTGAATTGTACTTGTTTACGCCAGATGAAAGATAAAGGAATAATGAATTTGAATGATTTGTGAGGCTAGTTTCCACAGAAATGCATGATTGATGACGTGGAACACAAAGGCAGATTTTTTTTAATATATATATATCAAGATACTAACATGTAAAAGCATTGCTATTGCGACAAAAGAATCATGGACCTGTAAAATCCAGGATCAGTAACCCCTTAAATTTCCTAGTTCAACTTCTTCACTCTATCAAATAATGTAAAACTAGTTTCTACCATACTCCTTTCCCCCCAGCCAATAGGCAGAGCCGCAGAAAGTATAACATCTCACTCGAGCTATATTTTGACCCTAGCAATGATTTCAACACAAAAAGCTAAGCTGGCCAACATTTCACAACAGAAAACAATCGGAGCCCAGGAAGGAGCATCTTTCAAAGGAAATGGAAAGTAAAGATAACAAGCTTGAATTACAGAAAATCATCTTCCTAGTCAAGTAAGAAAGCACAAACCTGGGTTTATTAGAGAACTACATGCCCCTACCAGCACTCTCATCCTTCGTTTATAAATACTATACAGTGTATCTACATATATGGAACAGCCAAGTACAGAAAAAGGGGATAGCAGCTGGGATGCCTGAATCATTTTGGTGTATCATACAGATTGAATGTCCAACTACTAATCATATTAGAATGGTGAGAACATACGTGGATAAAGATATACAAGGGACTCTGGTTTATCAGCACATTGACTCATAAGAAATTGAGCATCATTGGGTCTCCACCTCCCCGCTCTCACCATGAATATATGTTTTACCTGTTAACAAGGGAAAGGTTCAGAGTCGAGAACAATCAAAACAACTTATGTCAGCAGATCACCATGAGATCCAGTAATCGCTATATTCACTTGTTAATCCTCGATAGATTTACTATCTACAGATTTGTCAGTAAATCCTCTATGAGAGAAGGTGTAAATTTAGTGTGATTGACATTCTCTGGTTAATTTCTTCATACCATGAATATTAAATCGTTTGGCAAAAGAAGCAGTCACAGTACTTGGGTAATGGTAAACTATCAGCTGTGATAAGATTAAAAAAAACTGGACTTTTTTTGTTCTTTCCAAATACTTAATGAAGTGCTTACCCGGTTTGGGGTAGCCGCCTCCAATTGAGTATCTGGTGAGATTGTGGATGCCTCGGCAAGTAAGAAGAAGTTGCCCCAATTCCATTTTCATCACCAACAAACTGCTCTGAGTAACTAGAAGCTGGAGGGGACCAAACTGGAACTATACCTCCATCCCTCTCTCTCCTACTACTGCTCGAAGATTCTGCTGTTGAGTCTTCAACATTTGCCAGACCTCTCACAACGTTAAATGGTGGCAAACTGTTGTCATTATGAACACTTTGAACAAACCCCTGGTTCAAAGTGTCTCTTCTTGGTTGTTGATTTACATTTACATCTCTTGGTACCTCTGCTCTGCCATCTCCTGTAGAATTGCGAACATCTGAAGAAGTTTCTTCGTCTTCAATTCTCAGAAAAGAAGAGGTCATGCTTGGGACCATCTGATCCTCATAGCGGCGATTTGTAGCAGGAGGATTGTTTCTCACAGGCTCATGGTTTTCCTCCATATTTATGTCTTGAGGGAAGGCAATTGGAGCTGATTCAGAAGAGTCTCCAAGCCCTTCCTCAGTTCCATTCTCAATTGCAGCTCTTGAAGCAGCTTCTTGCTGCCACATTTCTGAAAGTGCTTCTTCCAACCTGACCTTTGCTGCATCTATCCCTACAATAGGGAGAGGATAATTTGATCCCAGCTCAATACCAGCAGCTTGAAGTACAGATTCAGGTGCATTCCATGGGTGGTGTATCCATTCAGTTGGTAGCCTAGCAAGTTCAGGAAGCCACCGGCGTACATATTCTCCATTTGGGTCAAATTTGTAACCCTCAAACTGTGAACAATCAATGAGTAACTAAGACATTTTTCAAACAAGTCCAAATTAAGAAAAGATGAGTAGGAGATATGCATAAATTAAACTGTAATACCATAGTTGCAAAAATTAGTTCTGCAATACAGAAAGGCAGCTTATAAAAATTACAATGTCTCATCCGCACCTGTGGATTATCTATGCGATCAAACTCCCGGCCATCTGGGAGAGTGCCGGTTATGTATTGCCAACCAAGAGCATCACTCTCTAAATCTGCATCCAATAGGGTATCCCAAAAATACTTCATTCCCCATCTCCATGGAAGTTGTAGAACCTTCACAAAGAAACTCGCAACAACCACACGTATACGATCATGCAGCCAACCAGTGGCCCACAATTCTCTCATCCCAGCATCAACTAATGGATAACCTGTTCTACCTTGTCTCCATGCCTTAAAATAGCCTCCGTCCACGACCCAAGGGAAGAACTTAAGGTGCCCAAGAAGAGGCCTTTCATGACTGTAAGGATGGTTGAAACTCAAGTATCTTGAATATTCCCTAAGACCAATTGACTTGAGAAACAAGTTTACACTCTCTTCTCCAGCCTTGTTCCCTTCATTTGCCCACAGAACCTGCTTTATGCGAACAAGATGGAAGACTTTTCTCACACTCACCTCCCCAAAATGCAAGTGCGGAGAGAGAAATGAGGTTGTAGCGCTATCAGCCTTCCTACGATTCTTAGAGTACTCAATTAATGGTCCATTAATGAAAGTGGTCAGAGCCCTATCAGCATTGCTCCATCCAGGTGACCATGCTCTGGCAAGAAGTGCATTGCTTCCTTTCTCCAATTCATCTTCAAATACCAGCATCTCTGAAGGGCATCTAGATGCATCACCTGAAAGAAAGCAATAAATAGGTGAAAGCAGATTGGAGAGGACAAAAATTACCTGCCAGAACATAAGAAAAGATAGAATAATCCTGTAGAAGAAGCATGCTGCGGATAATATATGCATAGAAGATAGAAAATAGAACATAGAGTTGAAGATGTTGAATAGGACTGCTGTTAATGTTCTGATATCAAATTCTCATTATGATTGCAGAAGGGAAGCGTGGTGGCAAGTCCTGTGTAGAAAAGCCTACCTTGTGAGCAGCTAGAAATCCAGTTTTAGAGCGCTCTGGCAGTTAGATAATACATACATACTGTTTCTCTTGAGGACCGTATGATTAAATAAGATATAGCACGAGTGCTTGCATTTTCTTGTTTTATTAATGTTTCCGATGCTCGACCAGGCATTCTCTCAAATCACAAACATAAAAATGGGGCACCATCAAAAGGAAAAGTTTGAAAGAAGACATACCCGAAATAATCCTCTTAGGCGGGAGAAGTGGAGCCTCTGGATCAAAAGGCATGCTGAGGCATCTATCCCAGAAAGTAGCAAAGGTTGTGAAGGGACGGCCTTGGGCATCATTAACATCCCATGGTTCATAAAGTAAATCTGCATTAAAAGATCTTACAGCAATACCTTGAGCAGTCAAAACCTCCTTTGCCCGATGATCCCTAACCAGCGACAGGGGATCTGAAAAACAATAATTGAGAGTAAAAGACGAATTGGCAACAAATGTTGAAATGAAAGACAGTGAATTGCCACTTGATGCATTGGGAATTTCCAACTTCTGTTGGAATGAAAAATAGATAAGGAAATGATGAATTGCCATCGTATGTCGGGATGAAAGGCTAGTAGATTGCAACTTAATGCAGTGGATGCACGTGTCACGAACTCAAGAAAGACTCGAATCAACAAAACTAGATTAGCTAAGGCCCTTCCTACTAAATTAATTTGAAGCGAGTTCAAATAGAAACTGACCAATCTAAATATACAAAGGGAACCATATACAAACTGCTGAAAAGAAAATGGGTATAGTAGAATCACATGGTTATGGGATGCCCCGTAGCATTCATGACAATTTATATCACCACAGAAGCAATTGCTCAATAATCAATTAGTCAACGAAAACAAATGTATAATCACAACTTCAATAAATCCATCGCAAGAGACTATTCCAATCCACACGAACCTCAAGCAATAATCATGGAATTATTTATCGATCACAACACAATAATCCAAATCCCAATAATACCAGAAAATTCTACAAAGGGAAAGTGAACAAAAAAGGAACGAAAACATCGAAACCCAAAAAGGATCTGCTGAAACGAATATTATATTACGAAGAGTCAATCAAACCACATGATCCTCAAACCCCATGGAACAAAAGTAATAATTTAAAACAAAGTCTAACGAAAAGATAGATAGAGACCAACCATATAAGTGGTTGAAGAAGAGCTGAGTAGCCCCAGTAGATTTGATAACCTCAAGAAGAGTAGAAACACTATCGGTTGATCTCTTAGTAACAAGAGAAGTACCAAGACTCCTTAAAGAAGAGTCAAGATGAGCCAAACTTTGTTTAAGCCACCACCTTGAGACCCTACCAGGATAATAATGGCCTTCCTCTTCAGGTGCCCATACAAACACTGCAACAACCGCACCTGCTCTTACACCAGCTGCAAGTGCTGGGTTATCTTCTACCCTTAGATCTCTCCTGAACCAAACTATACTACAGCCACCACCTGACATCTCTCTCTAAGAGGAAGAGAAAAGAGAAAAATAGTAACTTTCTCTTTCTCTTTGCTATATCAGTTACTGTATGCCATATCGACTTTTCCTGTTTTGCTGCCTTCTTTAGAAACTCACCAACAATTTGCTGTTAATGATATTATCCTTTCTGCTTCTGGGTTATACTTTTTCGATACTATGAGAGGAGAGAGAATCTATTATCTCTTGTTATCTTTTTATCATTGCTAAATACAGCTCCAAATTTAGTGGGTGATAATAATTTTATGTTATTATTTTCATTTTTCTTTGACTTTTAATAATAATTATGTGCTTATGAAAGGAATCTGTCCCTTTTGTAACACTATTATTATACATATAAAGTAAATGATATTTTACTGTATAGATGGTACAGTTGATTTTTTATTATTATTATTATTGTAACGGGGTACTGTATCTATTGTATAGTTTTTCCGTTTCTTTTTAGAATACACGATTTTTTTGTTTTTTTGTTTTTTTTGTTTTTTTTAAAAAATATTATTTTTTATACCATTTTTTTTTTGTTCTTATCCTTATTTTTTTTGTAATTTATTATTTTGATTTTTTTATTTACACTTATCTTAAAAAAAATATATACAAATTCTAAGAAAATTGTATTTCAATATAACAATTGCAACATTGTTTTATTTTTCTATTACGTTAAAAATAAAATTAATATTTTATATATTTTTATTAACGCATATGATCTTTGTTATATTTTATCATATGTAAGTATCGACTTTTTGATTCATAGTTATTTTTTTTACTCGTTGTCAAAAAACATATTAATAACACACATGTTAATTCATTTGTGTTAGGAAAAAAAATTATTTAACCTGCAACTAGGCGAATCAAATAGAAATGTTAACATTTTTTTTTCATTTATTAGCACTTATAATTATTTAATGCATGTTTATGATTTTTTTTATTTATAATTATGATTTTTATTGTAAAAAAACGTATTTGAGAAGTTTGGATATTTATTTATTTCCAAAAAAATTATCATGCTCCCAGAGAAGCACGGATCAAATAATTAGTTTACACTATTTTAAAATATATTTAGTTAAAAATGTATTGATATAAATATAAGATAATCTGTCTAAAATAATTTTGAAATAAATTTCTGTATTTTTAATTAAAATTATAACTATAGATAAACATGTTATCTCTTATTTTAATGTCATTGTCTTTTCTATTCCAATATATTAATCAAAATATCACTAATCCATGAATTATATGGAATTATACAGTTCCTTCTATCCATGCTCAAATGTTTCCGACCATAAGTTACTCAAACAAAAGGACAGGAATAATTAAGAAAAGAAAAGGTCAAAAAAAAAAACTTAATAGATCATGTGAAAGTTGCTGCGTTCGTCTGGCTTGATTTTCTAGGGTTAATTTTTAGATGATTGGTCCAACCGATGGAGTAAATCATTTGTATAATTTAATATCATGAGTTTTTGGTCTAGTTGCAGGCCCTCGCCCCTTGTAGGAAGAGAGAGGCTGGGGGGGTGAGTGAATAGGATTGGTTGATTGGAGTGGGGACTCTCAGCAAATTGACAGGCAATTTGCAACCACAACTTTTGTTTTCTTGATTTTTATTTCCTTCTCTCTATATCCCATTCAAGAAAACAAAGCCCACCCACATCTCTAGTCCCTTCTCTAACCCTCCCTCTCACTGTCAGGTGGACTGGTAAAATGAAAGATGGCTCGAGTTTTCATGAATAAATAGTGTATAGATTAGGAGCTCCCTTGCGGTGAAAAGACATGGACACCGATCATTTTCGAGCCGTGCTCTAGGTGTTTTATTTTTTCTAACATGCTGTATGGGGATTGCGTTAGATCAGCCTGGGATTGCACTGGAAGCTTGGATGTTGGAGGGGGACAGCAAGTATGGCAAGAGATGGGTATGCTGAGTGCTGACTAGTTGGATTTGGCCTTTTCTCTTGAAGTGGACCTTCGCTCCTTTCTTTATGGTTCTTCATAATGCTCAGATTCCATGTTCGTCACTGTTAAAACTGATTCATGATATGGCTCTCTCTTGGTCGAATTCTACCGCTAATTGGAATGGCGTGATTTTCAGTTTGACGGGATGTACTTACCTCACATCATTTTTATATTTAAAGCCACGAATTTGACGTTTAGTAAACATTTTTTTTAAAAGGGTAATTAAATTATTTTTAATGTGCTTCAAGAACAGGAAAAATTACCCCGATCGATTTTAAAATGACAAAGTAACATGTGGAAAAGATTATTTTGCTCTCGATAACCAATTTATTATTGTAATCCACTGAAAATGAAAAAAAAATAGATAATGACTTTAAATTTCATATAAAAAATTTATTTTGATCTCCTAATTTTTTTATTTATAGATGATTGATTTCTTTTGTTATCAAAAAAAATTAATTTTGATACCAAACTTCATTTCTCTTATTTTTTTCAGTTTTTTTTGTGAGAGGAGAAAAAACACAATTGGATTCCAGTGTAAAGAGAGAAAGACACATTTGACACTTATTCTGATCACCAGAATCGCTAAAATTGGTGTCAATAGGTTCCATTCGGTGAGAAAATTCTTATATTGTTTGTTTTGAGCTTCAATATTGTCAAGAAAAACAAATCTAAGTCGAGGACGGGAAGATCTATTTCGTTTGATTTTATGATTTGAGTTGTTTTTTTTATTTATTAGGTTGCTAAATTGACTTCTACATGTTCTAAGACTAGTTTTAGGGTGTTTTTGGCTTTAAATGGATTGAAAAATAAGTTTTTTTGGGTTAAAACTCATAGTCTTGATTTTTCAGTCACCATAGTGGTGGTTAGAATCTGGGCTAGTAGATGACGCGTCATCTACCCATTTAAATGAGAAAAAAGGCTTGGGCATACGAGTTTGGGTTATTCCTTCTAAAGGCCCAGTGCGCTAAGTCATAAGCCTATGGCCTACAATGTTGGACTCTTTTTTTGCCTATTTTGATTTTTTTTAAATACAAATTTATAAAAAAAAATATATATTAAACCCAGTTGAATTTATGACCCAGATCGCAGGTTCGACAAGTTAAATCATAGTATTTAGATATATTCAATACTAGATATCATGCTGGACATCCATGCAAATGTTGATAGCTAGCTCATTGCACCATGTCGCAGGTGAGAGTAAAAAAAAACTAAAATACAAAAAAAAGAGGTATTGCTCTTTTAAAAACAATTAATTATAAATTTAAATTCAATTAGATATTAAATAATATTTTTTATAAAAAAATAACTAAAAACTTGGAGTCATTATAGAAATCACATCTGGGAAACATTATGTTACGTATCTGCTCATGGTATTGTTTGGTGGTAAACAATCTATTAGACAATCGATTGTAATCTCTTCATTCTGATTATAGATTAATTAGAAGGAAAATGATGGACTTCATGAAATCGTTGATTGAAAATTACCTAAATACTTTTAAAAAATTGAGGTTTTTTTATAATGTTTTATTATTTATATAAATAATAAAGCATCTTAGTATATTTTTAAATCATGTCATAACAATTTTGCGGTGTACTTGAGTTGGTTAACGCATAGAACCAGACAAAGATTGCGTGTTCGAGCGCTAGGGGTGCAAAATTTTTTGAATTGATCAAGATAACTTGTTATCTAGTCCCTTAATAAAAAAAAAAATGAAGAGCCAGATGTTGGGTCAGACCTTTTTCCATCTTTTTAATTTTTCCCCTTTTATCACTTTTTTCTTTGGTTTTTTACACTTCGAAAAATAATTATCTTATTCAGTTACTCTTTAATTTTGACTCATAAACACCATTATAAGTTTTTATTTGAATTTTAATAAATTTATTTTCAGTTATTATATATCTAATATGAAAATAATAATACTACTAATAATAATAATTTGTTCATGAAAAATGATTGAAATTGATTTTTTATTATTAAAATTCTTAAATTGATGTTGAACATGATTTTATTATATTTATGATTTTTATAGCTTTCAATCACATAAAATATAAAAATATTATTTAAAAATAGTTTATTAACTTGTTTTAACAATCATATAATGTTTTTTAAAAAAAAACAGAAACAACGATTCTAGTTAAAAATATTATATTGGTTAAGATAAATAAGAGATATGTTAATAGAAAATCTATCTTGATGGAAAATAAATTCTAGAATAACTTTATTTTTGGATTTAATAACAATACTAAAAAGTTTCCTGAGGCCTGTATATTTTTTTACTTTAAAAAAATTCCCCTCACAGCATAGCACATACATACAAACTAGTAATATCTAAATTAAAATTAAAATGAACTACAATACACTAAACTAATTGGAAACATTACTATTGTTAAAATTTGGTGCCCTTTTACAAATATGGAATGAACTATTTATAGGCTATAACTAGTTCATTAACCTGCGCTTCGTTGCTTGTTAAATCAATTTTTAGACATAAAAAAGAATGTCGAGAGAGTGAAAAAATCTTAGGAAGTGTCATAAACCTGATCAAGTGGGTCGATCTTGAAATCTCAAGTTTATCTCAAGTTTTCAATTAAACCACGTGGGAGCTAACATGACTTTGAATTGGTTGATTTCACGAGTCTAAAAGCCACCTGATGATCAATAAAAACATGACTCAACTTTTTAAAAAGCTTCAAGAAGACAATTATTTTTTAAAATTGAGACTACTCTAGATTGGATCGACCCCGGTCACCTTGTGAACCGAGTAATGGAGTTCAGTACGTTTAATAACTTATTTTTTAACTATTTTTATTTAATTATATGATAAGAAATAAAAACATCAACCCTAAAAAAGATGTTTATTTTAGATCGTGATAACCTTATAAAAACGAAAGAAAAATAAATTATGAAATATATTTCTCAACAAATCCAATATTAAATGATGAAATAAAAAAATAAAGGACCAAAAACTAAAATATATATCAAGCTCGATAGGTAAACTTGTCAAACTTGTAAATCGAGTAACTTGGGTCAACATGTTATACCTGTGAATTGAGTCATGGACTCCACTTGGATTAATAACTTGTTTTTTTTTAAAAAAAAATTTATTCAACTATATGATAACAAAAATAAACAATCGTAAGATCAAGCACCAATCCAATACCGAGATATTTTTTGAGATAACGATGACTTTATAAAAAGAAAAATAGAATAAATTATGAAACTCAATTCCAAATCAATTCAATATTGAAAGATGAAATTGAAAAAAAATAAATTTTTTAAAAAAGTTAAACTCGTCAAACTCGCAAATAGGTCAATGGACTTTATAATGTCTAATAACATGGTTTTTTCTGAAATTAATTTTATTAACTATATGATAAAAAAAAACATAGACAATCACATAACTAGGTTCAATTAAAAAAAAAAAAACAAAGCTGCCCCGTCAAACTCACAAACTCACAAACTGAGGCAACTCAAGTTACCCTGACAAACTCACAAACAGAGTCATTAACTCCATAAAGTTTAATAACTTGGTTTTTTATTTGAAACTATATTTTATTTAACTAAATGTTAAAAAATAAACGATCATAAAATCGATCATCAACTTGATACTGAGACGTTTATTTGACACTGTGATAACCTTATATAAAGACTAAACAAAATAAAATAAATTATAAAGTTCAAGGCGCAATCAATCCAAAATTTTCAAAATTAAAGGATGAAATCGAAAGAAAAAACCTAAAAAAAATCAATTAAAAAAATCTAGAAGTGAATAGAAGAGATTTTAAAAATCAAAGGAATAAAGTGAAAGAAGAAGGAAAAATGACAAATAAAAAAATAAAAAACCTAGAACTTAATCCAGGATATTTTAAAATTCGAGTGATGAAATTAAAAGAAAAGATAAAAGTACCTCACACATGTAAAACATGCGCCAGGGCATGAGGAAGGCTTGCTACATTTAGGCGGTGTGTGAACCTTCCTTCATGCTTAGATTGGTGTCTTCTTTGATGTATATTGAACAGTTTAGGAATCCTCTTCCATATGAGGCAACATGTTTGGCTGAGTTAGGTTTGATGTGGCTTTCATAACCCATTTTTCTTTTTCTTTTTTTCCTCACTTTTCTCTCTTTTCTAACCTTGGTTTTCATGACTGGCTTATTCATTTCTCCCCTCCTTGCTCAATGTTTTCCTAGTCTTCCATTCTAGTTTATTGACTCTCAATCTTTAGAAAAATAAAGAATCTGAACAATATCTTCAATTCTGGGTTTTTTTTTTCAATCACAAAGGACAATCGTATTCCCCCCCTCACGCGCGCACGTTCTTCACCGAGATTTCCAAACCGTCCAACAAGTCTACCATCTGCACATGTGCAAGACTATCATATGATAAAATTGTCAAATATTGAAAATCACGCCATCGTTTTACTTTTACCAAAGGTTCAGCGAAGGACAGTATTTGTTGGAAGGGTAACGACAATGTAACATCTAATAATTATTTCATGTCTGCTATTACTAGTCCACAATTAATAAACGCTAACCACATAATTTGCCTGCCATTATGGTTGGGATCATTTTAGTGTAAACAAAATTGTTCAAGTGTCATTAACATGTTTTTAATAAAAAAATTAATTATAAACTTCAAATATGATGTATATTAAATATTTTTTTTTAATATTGATACGATGACATATTAAATAATATTTATTTTTAAATATTAAAATAACGATATATTGAATCGATCTGAGTTAACCTGTTAGATTTGTTACCAGGGTTATGAGATAGTGACAACCTTATAAAAAGTAAATCAAAATAAAATATGAAGGTCAAATCATGATCATCCAAATAATGAAGAACACAGTTAAAAAAAATATTAAATTAAAAAAATAACAAAAAAATTACACGAGTCAACTAGGGTTAACATGCAAAACCAATGACTCAGGTCATGAGATCGTGATAATTTCATAAAACGCAAATAACAAAAAAAAATATGAAACCCGATTTCCAATAAATCTAATATTGAAAGATGAGAAAAAAAATCAATTAATAAAATGATAAAAAACACTCAAGTCAACCTGAACTAACCTGTTAAATCTGTGACCTAGGCATGAAACCAAAATTACTTCATTAAAAGAAAATAAAAAAAATTATGAAGTTCTATTTTCCACAAACACAACGTTAAAAGTTCAAAAAAAAAAGCTGAATTCATGAGACCGAGATAATTCCACAAAAAAACAAATTGAAAAAATATTATGAAACTTACTTCTTAACCAACCTAATATTGAATGAAATAAATAAATAAATAATATATATATATATATATATATATATATATAATAAATTTA
>Ga0307515_10018248_pt1 | contig 12723 bp, 14 predicted proteins | sample 17_EM_MG_FD_194513 | JGI IMG/M metagenome (GOLD analysis project Ga0307515, IMG submission 194513) | Populus trichocarpa ectomycorrhiza microbial communities from riparian zone in the Pacific Northwest, United States - 17_EM | ecosystem: Host-associated > Plants > Roots > Unclassified | place... | reverse complement strand
TTAAGCTAGAGCCTCTTTTTACCTAAAAGACCGTATTAAAAAAGGATTACTTTATACTTTTATATTAGTAATATAGGAGCTTTACCTAATAGTAACCGCTTATTAATAACTTAGTGTTTATATTTACTAGTAAGCTTAACTAGATCTTAGCTAAAGATCTAAATATCCTTAACTTCTAATAAAAGCTTTAACTTACTACTAAATCTTACCGCTAAGACAGCGAGCTGCTAGCTAGCTGCAGTTTTATAGCTGACTGACTGTCATAACTCTATAAGCTCGCTGACTGCTTACGTTATTAGCCTCTTAGCAGCGAAGCTAATAGCGTAGCTAACTCTTGGACACACTAATGTTAGCTCTAGTGGTACTTAAGGTAGTAGGCGTTAGTAGCTTAGTATATATAAGTTTAGTAGGCCTAGAAGGTTTCTATAAAGAGGTCTTTAGGTAAAGATCAGCAGTAGTAATCTAATTTAGTTGTTATTTAATCTTCTATAGGGCTGCTATTATCTTATAAACATTGTTATAGTTATAGCTGGCGGCTGCGTAACTAAGGCAATAAGTAACTTTTTTAAGACGATCCTCTTAGTTTTTAGTATTATCTTAGGCGAGGGCTCTGGTGTATTCCTGGAATTTAATATAAAACTTATTAAATAATTTAGTAGGGCTTATCTTTAGGGTATATAGTTTAGCTTGGTTAGTAGCTAGTAGGTTATAATCGCGGTATATTAGGTTAAGATTATTAAGAACTTCTTAGTAAGACTACTACTTTTAGGGGTTACTAGTCTCCTATTAGGCGAAGAGTCTATTAAATAGTATACCTTTTATTCGCCCAATAATATAGCTAATCTTAGTATCTTCTATAGGAAAAAGGTAGGTACTTTAAGTTAGTTTCTTACGGATTTATATCTTTTAGTAGCTATATTCCTTACGGTCTCCCTAAAAGACTAGGGGATTAGGGTAGCGTACATTAGACCCTATAGTAGCAGTTTAGGTCCGATTATTATAGCTTTTATTATTACTACTTTAGTAGGGGTTTCTATTAAATAAAGCTACTTAGCGCTAACCCTCTATTAAGTATTAAGTAGGTAAAGTTACTAGGGGCGTAGAGACTTAGGTGGCGTTATATATAGTAAAGAGGTATTTAGCGTTATTATAAATATGCTTATTAAGCTAAGATTATAAGTATTTAATTATGCCTTCTTTTTTAGTAACTGTAGCAATTAGTATAATCTTATTCTTCTTTAACTATTAAATATCGCGTTTAGATACGCAGAGGTTATCTTTAGTTTCTTAACGTATATTATTGGCGAGCGCCCTATAAGCCTATAGGTCTTAAATAATATTACAATCTTAGGTAGTACGCATCTTAGCTTATATAAGCTTTAGGTAGTAGTTCTATAAAAGGCGGTAGTATTTATTAGGGTCTTATGCTACTATTTTTATAAACATCTCGGCGTCTTATATTTTAATTTTAATAGGTAGTAGCCCTTCTGTTTACTTGTCTATAGTTATATAGTTAATAAAAGATAAGACATTATTAGTGTTTATCTCCTTAGGGGTTAAGGCTAGAGCTAATAAATTAAATTCTCTTAGGATTAATTGGCGTTATAGGTTAAGTATAGGTATTAGATTGTTCTTTAGGTTTAATATAGTAGCTAGTAAGAAATATTGTCTTACTATTATAGGTTCCTTAGAAGTATAAAGTAAGGTAATTTATAGATACGCTGCTTTTAGCAGCGCCTATAGTATTATAAAGACATAGAATTAGTTATAGGCTAAGCGTTAGTAGTAAAAAGGCGTAACGTAATGTTATGGAATGGGGGTAGTGGCTACAGAGCGTATGTATTCGAGAAGTCTATAAGACGTTACGCGATCGATCGTAAGGGTCGAGGGCGTAAGGAGGTAATATACCTACGCGTAGCTGATATAAGCTGTACGTAAGGTATACGCAAGAGCACGGGGCTCTCCTATAGAGGCCCCTGCGGTAGGGTTCCGTAACATTAGGATAAATAGATTAACCTTATTAGACTTTAAGCTTAAATAGAAGATATATAGAAATATATTAACTCCTTAACTAAACGGGATTAGTTACCCTAATTACTTAAGCTAAGAATAATATTATATATAGCTCTTTCTAAAGACGAAAAGGATAAACTTTAAATTCTCCGTAAGAGGTATAAGATAGTAAAGAAGGAATATAAGAAGTAGAAGGCAGCTTTAACCTCTCTATAAAGCTATATTACTAGTATAGTGGCTAGGAACCTTAATACCCATATACTAGGTATTGGCTTAATATATAATACCTTAGTAGCTCTTAAGGAGAGAGTTGCCCCTACCGATATAGTACGTTAGCTCTACCTATTTACTTAATACGCTAAGGTTAAAAAGGGCCTAAAGAACTTTAACTTTAAGGTCTGGCTATAGTAGTAGGAGAAAACGTATAATAACTATTAAAAGATTAAATTACTGAATATTAAGGCGACTAAGCAATTAGCGACTTTTTAATAGTGGTAGAGCTAGTATTACCAAATTAGGCCTTAATATAGAGGGTTAAATTTAATAAATATAACTAGGCTAATAACTATATATTAACTATATATTAGAACTATTAATAATTAGAGGCTATCTAGTAGAAGAATAAAGCTTATCTTAGTGCCAATATAGTAAGCTTCTAGGGTAAGTTAATTAATAAGGCTTTTAAGGACAAGCCTCCTAAATATAGGTCCCCTAATATTACTAGTACCCCTTTTAGGACGTTATAGAGAATATCTACCCTAGTATACTACTATAGAGCTATTTACTAGTTTTAAGATTATCCTTATATTACCAAATCGGTTTAATTAAAGGACTAGAAATTAGATAAAGCTACGGCTAAAAAGGTTAAGGAAAAGATTACTAATACCCTAAAATAGTATAAGGAAACAATTAATAAGATAAGGAAGTAGTCTTTAGAAAAAGAAGCTATATAGAACCTAGACAGAAGTTAAAAGAAAGATAATAGTACCTTTACTATATACTAAATAGGCGCCTGTAAGGTAGGCACTAACTATCAGCTATATAATAGCGTAATCCTTAATAACGGAACCGCTCTATCCCTTGTACTGTTGAATTCGTCCAATAACTTATGGCCCGTGCGCAACCAATTAATCAACTACATTTATAGGCGGCCAGGCGTTAGTAAATTGATTTTCCTAAGTGTTACGCACGGGCCACAGTTAATTAAATACTATCAGTGCAAGGAATACATTATTAACGATTAATTAAGGTTCGTTAATAAGCTCTAACTAAGTAATAACTTTATATATACTGGAATAGGTATAGATCTAATTAGGGGTATAAGGATGGTAGTAATTACTATTTAAACACTATTAGGTCCCAAGAAAATCTTCTTAGCTAACGTAGTATATATACTATTTAGGCATTAATAATAAAAGTTATCCGTATAAGTATATAGTCTGCAGTTATTACCTATATATTTTTTAGCCTATAAAACGCTAGCCGATTTATAAGTGCTTCTTATATAAATATTAGGTTAATTATGCTTTCTTAGATTTCTCTTTTTTAGGTAAGTTTATTAATTAAAGTAATTAGAATAAGGCCTTGCGTTTCTAGTTTATTAAGTAGGTAAGTTGCCTATACTTCCACTATAGCCTACTATCCTTCCTATATTATATAGTAAGCATTAAAGATCCCTAGGACTATTATCTCGCCTTCTACTATGTTAATGGGTTATTAAAGTAGTCCTTATATAGTTATCTAGGGCTTATTTTCTCTTAGGTTATAGATATTAATTATACTAACTTAGCTCCTATCTATAGCTATTTATAGTTTAGCTATATTAGAACTAATAGTGTAGTAGCTCTACGCCTATATATTAATGTATCGGCTAATTAGGTATAATAGTGTAAGGCATATTGCCCAGGTGTACGGTAGGGAGCAGGCAAGCCGAGCATGAGTCACAAGGAGAGTCGATGGAAGAGGACGATATGGTAATGAGGGTAGGCAACAGCCTGAGTACAGAGAGAGACGAACCGATGAGGATACGAGGGCTGTAAGCCTAAGGGAGCTTATAAGGAGGTGCCAAAAGATCCCTTACAAATAGTTACTATATAAAAATTAAAATATAATTTATTAAAATTAGTAAGTTATAAATATTTAATTTTTATTATTTTTATAAAAGGCTTAGTTTACTATTTAATAAATTATATTTGAGGTTTTATATAAATAACTATTATAGTTGTTGGGTTATAAGTATTTTAAAAAGATATATTACTGTAAGCCACGCACCGTTTTATGCTCCCCCAAAAATGTAGGAAAAATCGCGAGCACCTGTTTCCATGATAAAAGCAGGTGGGGACATTTCAATTCTTCATTCAGAGACCTATCTTTACTCTGTCTACTTAATCTGGCAACGTTATGTTGAGATTAGCCCTAGCTGACGCTCTGCGGCGACAAATAATATGCGAGCTACCGAATTATTATAAAGCTGAATTCTCAGGCTTGAAAGGCTATTACTCTCGGTGTTATTACTAGCTCGATCCTATGAAAATTTCTTAGTAATAGTGGGACTGGTGCAAACGTGGTATAATGTTATGTCATGTGAAAAGTATAGGCTAGGCTATCTCATCTAACATTAGGACGTGTAGCCGACGTGATCTCCAGTCATGCTTGTGCGAATAACCTTTGATAAAATAAGCTATCTGGATGCTATGGCATATTCAGTTTTGAAGCTCTTGGAACACGTACACAAAAGCCAGAGTTCAGCAAGGTTAGTTGAATGACGCCTCTACCGTACACTTGCCTATGGCCTTATTCCTTAGGTGCCAAAGGAATGGATTTTGCAACAAAGCTCGAGAGGAAAGTAGCAGAATGGCCCAACAGGTGAACTCTCTTCATGGTCACAATGCGTCCAAAGGCCAAAGATACCCCCAGAGCGGATACCCCCAGGCTGTACACCTTCTAGCTGCCACTGGTCTGCTCCGCCATAGCTAGGGATTGACGAAACATTAGCATGAATTGCGAATTCAACTACTATATACCGCTGACTTTTAGGGTGATGTCTTACCTTATCAAAAATCTCCACCTAACGTGCCTTCCACCAGGGACAAGTGACACGGTGCCCCGCACCGCTATTCGAGAGCGCCGGGAGCGGTGACCACTAGATGTTCCTGAGAAGTATAACATGGGCAAGTCGTCGCATACCGGCAAATTAGTTTGAAGCCGCCAATCGCCCTTCAGCTCACCATCCTGATCAAGCTTCACTTGGAGTTGCATGACGTCCCCGCAAGCCTCTTCATAAGTATCCGGACCTGGTCCCTGGGGATGTCCTGACTGATGAGCAAAATTATAATGAACCAGATCCCTGTAGTCTAAGAATGCGTACGTGCCTACCCATGCGCCGGAAACACCTGCCCAGTCGTCAGGAAGAGAATTCTTGGGTATTAGATTAGGCAGGTTGTATTGGAAACCTCTGGGGGTTCTGAGATGACCGCTTCTTACTGCATCAAAATTACGTATCATAAGGCTTGTTACGGCCTCCAGGACCTGCCAGTTTATTAAGCCGCTCTTATCTTTTTGGAACGGACCGTAGTCTGCGTCGGGCCCAGTCACAGCCCAGTCATAAACAATACCTCTAGCAGATGCTTTGGCTCGCTTGGAGTACACCTCGCGTTCAGTCAGTCCGTAAAGAACGTGTAACTGACTCGCACTCTCCGGGACTCTTTGGCGGGGGACCATAGATCGCGTGAGTGGACGATCTAGATCAGGTATAGCATCAAGAGGTATGGAAAACGGTTCAATATCTGCATGAAAGTCATGAATGATTCTCTCTGCATGAAGTGAAGAGCTGAAGCATCTATTCAGGAAGTCCAAATTCAGAGAAGTTCCTTGCTGCGTTTGGCGGAGGTGAACTTCTGAGGATGAGGCTGTTTCATAAATTTCAATAATGGTATCGGCGGTTTCTCCGCCAAACCATTGTCGAGCTTCTCCACCACTTTCCCGCATCATCTTGAAGGCAAGCAGTCGCCGTCGGAGTTCGCGGTACCAGTCCCATTGGGTCTCCCGGCAGTAGTTCGCAGCGCGGGCAGTGGGCAAAAGAGATTTCCAGGCATCGCGTGGGTCGTCAAAGACTTGCAAGAATGTTGACCGCCATAACACCTGGTTGGTTGGCCGAATAAAGGCATTAGCTTTATGGCATGTGCTCCCAAAGCTAACTAGGTCGCGAGGTTGCAGGAAGGAAAGGATGTTCTCTAGCAGTTCTGGAGCCAGCTCTATGAGCATCCCCGACATATCGGTGACAGTTGACATTACGGTTCCTAGATGGTATCGTTAAGAGAGTTCAAAGAGGAGGTCGTGGTGACGCCGTGATCGGCAGGACATTGTACCGGCTCTCGGACTTTATTTGAAACACCGCAAGTTTAACGCCGAAGCAACTGGCTACCCTCTCACAACTCCACGTATCATCATTTCATCTAGATTCTACAAGTCTGATGCTTTGCCATTAATACAGCGATCTGATATTACACAGGACATACTAGTGATGATCGAGTTCTGACAGTCCCGCCCGCCCATCCACTGAACTACCCCTCTAGATATTAGCCAACCAGCTAAGACTTGGGCTATAACTAAGTCGGGGTCATGGATAGTGCCTGCATGATTCAGTAAATACTATTACTAATTAAGTATTATCAAATCCAACGTTTAGACTAACCGGTAAACCCCTCTAGATATTAGCCAACTAGCTAAGACTTGGGCTATAACTAAGTCGAGGTCATGGATAACGCCTACATAATTCAGTAAATACTATTGCTCATTAAGTATTATCAAATCCAACGTTTAGACTAATCGGTAAACCCCTTATGCTAGAGGCTATTGCGGGTTTGTGACTTGACTCTACATCTAGAAGGTATTCAAAGACCCTCATGATACTTGAAATCTCCCAACACGTCTCTACATCTCTTCTCCGCTCCTCACACCCACGCATCGCTTCCCCAAAGTGAGGGCATTTGTCTTACTCATTTTTCTGCTCTAACTTGTCTAGTAACCACTTAGCCAATTGCGCTCGATGCATCTGCGCCTTGAAACCTTCGGATCCTACATAACCTGCCCGCGCGCCTTCTCGTTGCTTTCCATTCATGAGTAAATTCAGACGGTACATGCACCACCCTAATGGCTCATCCCCCGGCTTTGCACCAGAATACCTTCTTGGTGCCATAGGTCTCAACCCGTTCCCCAGGCGCTAACCAGCCGATCACTAATTTGTGGATTCTAGTGAAAGTTGGAAAGAGTCTTCGGGAGCGGCAATGGATTGTGTGCCCATGACAAGCAAGTAGGACAATTGCGAGTGGGGTAATCTGCGTAATTGACCAAACAGCCACGTATAGAAGTTCGGCAGCTGATCGCCACTGCCATTCCGATTGTTAGGGCCGAGGATCAATATTATACCTTGTTACCTGTTATTTATGTGGCTCGCTTACCGTTCGTCCATAGTTCCACTGGTCCATCGCAGCCCGCGCTACCTCCTCTCTGGGTAGCCGTGACGCTTCCAATATAAAGGTTGTAACACAAGGGCCAATTAGAAGGGCTCGTAAAACTTTTATATTTTCTTTAAGTAGATTGTATTTGATATGTAGATAGTGGCAGCAACGATAAGTATATGAATCAGTTAAAGTGGAGTTGGTATTAACATTATGTATTGATACTTGAATTACTCAAGACCAGTTATGCATGTCTATTCGCATCACATATCCTCTTCACGTTCCAAACCACCAATCCTCTATCTCCGACCACTCTTTCTAGCGTCGGCCAGACGCCATCGTCCCCGAAATCAAGATCATCTAGATTGATATGCTGCCTATAACTCCAAAGCTCTTCCAAAGTAATTTCAGTTCCTGAATTAGGAAGGGTATACGGTTTAAGAAAGTAAGCAGATCTCGGAGCAACTAAATATACTAGCTCCTTGGATTCGGTGATCGATTTTAGAGAAAATTTTTTCTCGCAGGATGTCACGGTTTTCAGCTGCTCCAGCATTGAGGGTCCCGGCATTCCCATCAAATCTTTGGTGGTTAGATACTCATTCTTCCCATTGAGGAGCCAGATAGGCGGACTGTATGTCTTCCACCAAAAGGCGTGCGTGACGTTAGCATCTTCCTTGGCAAGGTGGATTTGCGTGGGCACTATCCCGCCTTGATGGTAGACACCCATCAGAATGCCCATGCAGACGTTGAAGATAATCCATGAGCCTATCCAAACACGAGTGAAGGTTTTGGGGAGACGAATTGAAGATAGAATTAAGGGAATAGCAGGGATCAGGAATCGCGCTTCTTGGTGAGGGAAGAAAGATAGTAACACAACTCCAGAGAGGGCAGAAACGAGTCGCCTTGTTTTGCGGGGATAGAGAAAGAGCAGAGGGAAGGCCGGCCCAAGAAGCTGAGGAAGGTTGACCAGAGCATGCTGGTAAAAAGGATGTAGACCGTGTTTGGCGAGGTTAGTTGAAGCTGTATTGTATATCAAGTTGTTCAAAGGTGTGATAATGGGGCGGTGGAATAGCGTCGAGAAGCGAAAGGGACCAGACGTGTAGAACGCAGTATCAATGCTGACGGCGATGAATGCGGTTAAAATTGCAGAGATTGCTATAAAGACGAGTGAGAATGGTCTAAGAAAAGACGTTAGTGGCGCGCATAGAAAGAGAGCCTACGAAACATACTTTCTCCGAAAATGTGGAAGAAGGCTGAGTGCCGGGAAAAGTACGAAAGCAGGAAATGTGATGCGGTTGAAAACACCAATCACTACCAGAAAGCCCAGCACTGCAGAAGCAAACACCCCTGAGCGTTTCTAAAGCCAACCTATTAGTCGTTTGTATATTCAGCAAAAGGCGTCGGTTTGCGCCCACCTTATCCTCTACGATCCGGCCAATCAGCACTAAGGTCCAAGCAACCAGCAACGTTTCCAGCGAGTTGGAGAAGGTATGGGTTTGCAAAGTCCAGGTGACGTATGAGGAAGCTATCAGCAGGATAGCGACGCGATGCTGTCGCGGCGACTGTACCATCTCCAACACGGCCCAGTCTTCCAGAACGATGCTTAGTGTGAGCATCAACACGCGCAAAGTCCAATATCCTACAGATGGTGCGACCTCATCGTATCCAAATCCCTCGCGTAGCCATCGGAGTAGGTACATGGGCGAACCATAGGCGAGCCATAACGGGAACGTGCTACGGATGGGAGCATCGGTGGTGAACTCCCAAGTGAGATGAACAGGGTAAGAGAAAACGCGCCCTGATTAGAGAAACGTGTTAGCACCGTCCAGTGGCAGTGAGGAAGTTTGCAGGCCTACCAGCGATCACCTCCGGACCTTGAAAGTTCTCGTCCGGATGCAAGTAGCTCGGTGAGAGGGCGAAATAGATGCGAACTAGAATCAGTAGAAAATAGGCGAGCCTCCACATCTCGTCGCGAAAGTTAGTTCACAGAAGGTGGAGCAAGAAAAAAGAAATTGCATGGTGTGCTGTCTGGAACTTTTGTAATGCGATGGGAGATAGCTTGGTTGGGAGCTGTTAAGACAAAACGGAAAAACTGCTGCTGACGATGGGATTGGAAAATCCAGCCCGAAATATCTACATTTTGAGTACTGTATATACTTGAACGGCCAATATGGACAAGGTCCGATTTATGTCCGACGCATAATAGCCGCAAACATCCCTTCTTGTCTCTGCATCTGCAGCTCGCCCTGCCTTTGTCTTGGCGTTCTCAGGTCACGTGCACTCATCAAAGCCGTCTTTCGCAGCGTCTTACGATATGCTCTGCACGCAAAGAATTCATGATCGCAGGCGTAGCCCAACCCCTATATCGGTGGCCTGACAGGTCGATAGTCTCGAGTGTGATGACTCTGTGGAGGCGAAACGTATTGCTTTGAGCGGGTCATGGCCCGTGAAGTTGATGGTGCTTGTCCAAATCACTTTTCCGACCGAAGAGTTGAGTTCATCGGTTCAGGGCTTTGCGCGCTATGGGGATGACAAGGCTATGCCGCAATATAATAACAAGGCTGGTACCATTTGGGGGATCCGCCCTGCGAATAAGCCCAAAGGGGCTTTCTAAACAAGTTTCTTGCAGACTGAGCAGCGAGTTCTCCGGCTTCGGAAATTCCTGTTAATCAAAAATGAAAATAAAAAAAGGCACTGTGCGATTCATAATAGGTAAAGTTTCTGAAGACAATGGGATAAGAGTCACAAGATAGTCTATTACTGTGACAAGCACGCAACATTGTCGTCAGGACTTTGCAGTTGCCTTGAGCTAAACCGCTTCCGGACTAACCACACTACTTTGCCTCAGCGGCTGCCTTCACGAACCAAACCGCAGCTTCCCATTCACCTCTGGCTTGGTCCATAAAAAGGCTAGCACTGCCTGCCTTCCACTTACTTGTCAACATCCGTTCGACATCCACCCTCGCACACAAACCGCAATCTCTTTACAACTCACAATCAACCGCTTACCTCACACTATCAACCCCACATATCCACAATGGCAGCGGCTTCAACTTCGGCCGCCGATGGCAGCAAGAAGATGATCATACTCACTACCTCTGACAGCGTTGATATGCCCGTCGAGCGTGAGGTTGCAGAGCGATCGATTCTCATCAAGAACTTGCTCGAGGATCTTGGTGGGGAGGGTACAGAGCCTATCCCAATTCCGAACGTATGTCGCATCTGCGCTCTTCTCTATTTATAAATTCGTCGCTAACATCATTTCTATCTTAGGTTAATGAGGCTGTGATGAAGAAGGTCCTCGAATGGTGCGAGCAGCACCGGAAAGATCCTCCGGCGACCCAGGATGACGATTCTGACTCGCGCAAGAAGTCAACGGACATCGACGAGTGGGATCAGAAGTTCATGCAGGTGGACCAGGAGATGCTCTTCGAAATCATTTTGGTACGTCACCTTATCAGCTTTTTGCATACCGTGAGACAGGACTGACACTGCAACAGGCTGCCAACTATCTCGATATCAAGGCCCTGCTCGACGTCGGCTGCAAGACCGTCGCCAACATGATTAAGGGCAAGTCCCCGGACGAGATCCGCAAGACCTTCAACATTCAAAATGACTTCACACCCGAGGAGGAAGATCAGATTCGTCGCGAGAACGAATGGGCCGAGGATCGTTAAGCGATCGCGGCTCGATTTCTCTCTGGCTCACTCCAATATTAAAGCATGGCGCGGGTATCGTGGCTGCTGATGTGCATAACGATGGGAACGGTTCTTTGCTGGGTGTTCGGGGTCTTTCACTTTCCTTTTTTCTGCCACCGGGACTACTCTCCTAGATTTGCTTTGTACGTTGCGTCGAGGTCCGGCAATCCTCCATCCTCAGGCTCTCGTATTTTACGTTTTGCTCGATAGCCCCAATTCACTTGGGTTTAAGGCGGTCGCTCCCAGCTCAGGAAATGTCGTCGCAGCCAAGAGCGAGCGTAAATTCAGGTTATCGGGGTTTTCGGGTTTCGATATTCCCTGCAACACAGCGCTAAGCCTTAGCTTGCCCAAAAGTAAAACTTAATTTTTGTTGGTTCCTTTGCTGCCTGGGTGTGAGAATTTGCGACCAATAAATTTAGCGATCTTACAAGGGGCCGGATTTGCAATGCGTACCAATAATACCAAGATTTAGAAGAGGCACGTGCCGGCTGGCCATGGCGGCTTGAATCTTTCCAGAGGAACCAGTTATTATTTGTTGAGCTCCCAAATGCTGTAGGATATAATTTAAATACATTGATTCTACACGTCCAATTATTTACAATTACCCTAAATACTTCTATAATCTTTTCTACTTACAACGCCCCCCCAAGCACCGTAACAACCCACATGGCCAACCTCACACCCACCCCAACCTTCCTCTCGGGCCTCTCAAACTCCTCTCTCCCCACCGTCTTGGCCCACTCCTGCAACCACCGCTCCTCATCCCCCATCCTCTTCTTCAGTCCCTCATCCCCCGTGACCACCATGACATTCGCCTCAATATCCAACGAATAGCTGCGCTTCGTATAATTACTACTCCCAACCAGCGTCACGCTCGGCGCCGGCTCCCGCGGCAGCGTGACCCACAGGCCCTTGGCGTGGTACGTCCAGCCGCCGGGCTCGTTGACGGTGCCGCGGCGCCACTCCTTCAGCTCGACCTGCGCGTCCAGCCCCGCGCGCCGCACCGCGTCCAGGAACCGCCGCGCCAGCAACGTGTAGGCTGCCGGCAGCATCCCGGACACGCCCGGCGAGCCGTAGAACCCGTTGGCGTAGGGCGAGGCGGCGATGAGGGTGCCGCGCGCTGGTGCGGTTGAGAGGAGCAGCCGGCGGAGGGGGGGTGACATGTTGAAGTAGCCGGCGGTGAAGGTCCAGCTGCTGTTTGCGAAGGGGGCCGTGCGTAGCGTGTGGAGGAGGGTGTGTAGGGCTGGGAGCTCGGTGGAGGTGTCTGGGGTTAAGAGAGGCGTGAACTGGAGGAGGGGGTAGATGAGGGTACTTGTTGTGTTGAGGGCGGGTCTGGGGGTGCGGGGTGGGGAGAGGAGAGGCGCGAGGAGGGTGGTGGCTTGGGTCTTGAAGCCGGAGGGGTTGGAGAGCGGAGACGGGCCTGGGTTGCTGGTCGGCCACGTCATGGTGTAACCGGCCGGCGAGGGGGAGGGTGAGATATGGTAGCTGAGGCTGCAGACGGTGGAGTGGATTTTGTGGAAGTAGGAGGTTATCTCTGCGGAGGAGAAGATGTG
>Ga0307515_10018247_pt1 | contig 12724 bp, 9 predicted proteins | sample 17_EM_MG_FD_194513 | JGI IMG/M metagenome (GOLD analysis project Ga0307515, IMG submission 194513) | Populus trichocarpa ectomycorrhiza microbial communities from riparian zone in the Pacific Northwest, United States - 17_EM | ecosystem: Host-associated > Plants > Roots > Unclassified | place... | reverse complement strand
ACCCTTTCTCTCTTTTTTCCTCTTGAATTGCTTTGAATCTTTATAGGAGTATATTTTAGTGTCAAGTTTCAATTTCAATTTGGAATCTTAAATCTGCTTCAAGAATGAAAGAAATCCCCTGGGCAAATAATATTGATATCAAATATTTTTTCTTATTCCATTAAACTATGTGCAATTTCATCACGTACGAAATCTATCCAACAAGAACTATATTTTCTATGGTTTCTTAAGCGCGCAACAACATCAGGTAAAATTATTGTCAAGAATAAAATTGGGATTGCAATCAAATTTTGCAAATGTTACGTCATCAAACGATTTCCTTCTAATTTTTCGAATAAAACACAATTAAAAAAAATAAAAATTGAATTTTTTTAACCGGGTCGGACCTGGTTCAATGCATTTAGCATTGGATCAGACCCGATCCGGCCGGAACAGTGGAGAGTGACTCCACTGTTCACATGAATAGTGGAGAGTGATTGCGTGGAGAAGCAGCAAAATATAGCTTTTGATAAACCTGCGGCACAACCTTAATAAATGATGGGTCCTACAAAAAAAATTGTGTTTCTTACTTAACCAAACAAGAAAAAATATGGTTGCGGGTGAACCTTAAATATTACAACTTTTCCATTAAATAAAAAAACCCCTAACCAACACTTTGAACCCTTTCTCTCTTTTTTCCTCTTGAATTGCTTTGAATCTTTATAGGAGTATATTTTAGTGTCAAGTTTCAATTTCAATTTGGAATCTTAAATCTGCTTCAAGAATGAAAGAAATCCCCTGGGCAAAAATTCAAGTAATTTATTTTCAACAAAGACTGACCATCATGAAGGAACTAAATCTTAACCCTGCTCCTGGACACAACAATAAAACCAATCCTTCTAGTAGCTGGATTTCATGATTGCAACGTATTCATCCTTTAAAGTGAGCAAGATGGTAACTTTTAATGTTCATACATTAGTTGTGCACAAAGTTTAGGTATATTTTTCTTGGAATGCAACTATATTGTTCAATTAATAGTATGGATGATGTAACACCATTCATTATATTTTGACAATGGATCTGGTTAAAGGGATTCTTGTGATATATCTTTTAGAGGCAACAAAATCTTTGGTGATTTGGAGTCACTATTTCACCTCTGTCCAGGGAAGAAGTTCCAGTACATATTTATGGGCTCCAATGTGCTTTGTTCCTCTCCTCCAATTTTCAGCGCACGAACAACACTTTTATCCCTCAACACAGCAACAACCACCCTCAATAGACACAACACTCACCAACCATAAACCTCTACAACAACCTCGATCACAACCCTTTCTTTCTCCCCAATTTACCAACGGAAACAAACATAGAACCACCAAAACCCTATTTTCAAATTGAAAAAAACCCAAAAATCAATTCATAGATATTTTGGTTATCATGAAAAGAAGGTAAAGGATAAATTAGGAAGTGAAATTGATGGAGTCACAATAATGGGATTACATGAACAATAAATCATAAACATTAATTTAGGGTTTCTTTAGGATTTCTTAATAAGAGAGGGAATTGTGAGAGAAGTCGTGTAATATATATATAAGGATAATTTGGTCATTTTATTAAATTTAAAAATTTAGATTGACTCAGAATGTAAATTATAAATTTTTAATGTATAGAAGGTACATTAAAAACAAACCTAGCTATGGAAAAATAAATGTAATTTTCCCAAAGGAATTTTGACCTCACTTTTTGATATTTCACCCTTTCTAGGATTTAAACCCAACACCTTGTCAAAGAACCTACTCCTTTACTTAAAAACCGAACCTCTTTTAAAGTACTCTTTGGACAAAAACCAAACTATCTTAAACTAAGAAAATTTGGATGTATGTGTTATCCTCTCACCAAAGCCTATAATTCTAACAAGATGCAGTCTAAATCCACGCCATGCATATTTCTAGGGTATTCTCAAACTAAAAATGCTTACAAGTGTCTAGATACTCACTCCAAGAAATTATACATGTCACGTAATGTTGTCTTTTATGAGAGTCAACACTCACTCTCCATGCCACATAGTTCTTTTCCTCATACCTCACTTTCCCCTCCTATCGTTCAACCAAGTCTTGTGCCAGCCTCATCAATGTTGTATCATGCTTTTTGTCCAACACCAAATCTTGTGGATGATGCTCATGCCATTGTTGCATTTCCCTCAGGTAACTTTACTTCCTCTCATCATCTTGCTTCTTTGGATTTTGCAGACATTCCCTCTAATCATACCTCTCTTCTTGACACCTCATCCTCCTTGCCTCCATCTTCAACCCCTCAGTCAAAGTCTTCTTCTCATCAATTCATTCCCCCTCCACAACTTCATCCTATGCGTACACAGTCCATGAACTAGATATTTAAAACAAAACAAATATTCTCCGTCACCAAACATCTTATTTCCCTGCCCATTGAGCCTACTAGGTTAAGAGAAGCCATGTCTCAGCCTCACTAGAGAGAAGCCATGTCTGCTGAGCTTACAACTCTTATGAAACATAATACATAAGACTTAATTCCACCTCCTTCTCACTGTCACCCAGTGGGTTACAAGTGGGTTTTTTTAGTTAAAAGAAAACCTGATGGCTCTATTGATCGGTTCAAAGCCTGACTGGTTGCAAAGGGCTACAACCAGCACCCTGGTCTGGACTATAAAGAAACCTTCAGTCCTATTGTCAAACTTGCTTTGCTATCATGTCAAAGAACCATCTCAACCCAACAACTTAAGTTTTTAGATTGAGATGGTTCTTTGACATGGTATCAAAGCCTTGATGACTAAGTGGTCACGAGTTTGAATCTCACCATCCTTATTTATTTGATAAAAATTAAGCACAAGGTAGTGTGGGTCTGTGCAAGTTTCAAACCCAAAAGGGCTTTCACTTGAGAGGGGGTGTGTTAAAGAATAATATAAATCATATCTGGAACCTCACCTAATAGCTTAAGCTATTGGGTTGAGATGATTCTTTGACACACCTCTTACTATAACTTTCAAATTTTAGTAACAAATGCATGAACTAGTGAAGTATATTATTGAGAGTATTTTTTTTTTAATGTTAACTAGAGATGGAACATGATGAAAATATGGAAAACTTCAGTGGGGAATTTGGGCTTTCCACGAGTTGGATTAAAATGTTGGGCTGATATTTAGGCTTAGCGTAAGTTGAATTAAAATATTTAAGCTAATTCTTCTATTGCAAAAGAGAGTTCCTTAAAAAAAGAGTATAGCCAAAAGCTACATTTTTTTTTGAAAGACTTTGTTCAAATCTAAAAAGACTTGCTCGTTTTTATTTTTTTAATGGTGCTTGAGTTCTAAGTTGTTTATACAACTCCTATATATTTATGCAACTTCATACAAGTATTCACATTGATGTGGTGTGAGCTATTTAAGACCATTTGAAAGCGTGTAGTTAATGCCAAGCAAATAACCTTAGCTTTTTCCAAGAGAGCTAGTGATATCACTACTACATTTAACAGTTTTATTAAGAAAATTTTCTATTAGTATTTATACTACCATTCCGTTAGCAAGAATTTACCGACAGATTCACAGATGAAAACCGTTTGTTGGTAAAACTTTCATCGGTAACTTTATTTATGTTGGCATTTCTGTTGGTGAAAAATAAAAACACCAATGATTTTACAGATGAAAAATGCGCGCAAAACAAATTACTTGCTACAATACACCGACAAAATAATTCTGTCGGTGATTGGTAGTGACATTTATTGTAATTTTATTCCGAATATACCAAAGAATTATTCCGTTGTTGATGTAACAATGTTGTAGTGGCATATGAAGTAAATTGTTTCAAACTCTCTGGAATATACCAAAGAATTGTGTCTGTCGGTATATCCGTCTATAATAATTAAAAAATATATATATTTTTAAAAAATTTTGAACAAAAAAAGAAAATAATAAAAGAATTAAAATTGTATAAAATAAATTTGAATAATATAAAATCCAAATATTCATTACAAATTTATATGTTCAAAGAAAATTAAACTAAAACAATGGCGGCACTAGAGGAGGAGGAGGAGGCTTGATGCGAACCCTAGCGGAATTGAATGGAATTCGTGAACCCAAGATCTATCTACTCTAAGTTTGCTGAAAAATAGGATGAGCTTATCACAATGGAAGACTTGCTCCAAGGCAATAAGACTATAAACCAACCCAATCACAACGCCTACACCTGGAGACGAGAAAAAAGAGTATAAATTGACAACAAAAATTGATCAATTCTTTGAAGAGTTGAAAGTTCAATCAAGAACCAAGATTGACAATCAAAAGTCGGAAAAAATCAGAATATTATTAGCCAAAAGAAAGTGCGCTGAAAATTATTCTCAAGAGTATTTATACCCTAAGGCAAGAACCTTAGTTTCCCTAATGGGTCACATATATACCCAATTTAAATAATAATCAACCCAAGCTAAAACTAGCCCAAATTAATTAAAATAAATAAAATAAATAAGTCTGAAACCTAAACAAGTGTTTTCTCATAAAATAAAGAAAGTTTAATAGCCCAACTAATTTAATAAGACAAGTTCAGTTATTTCCGTATTCTGTCTGGCAGCAGCAAATCTCAACTTCAAACGGATCCTTTGGTGCTTGGATCGCATCATCCCCTCTCTCCTCAAAAGTATTTGACCTAGAATCATCACCTATATCAAAAAAAGAAAGATCAACAACATTGAATGTAGCATTAATACCATACTCACCTGGTAGATCCACTTTGTAGGCATTATCATTAATCCTTTCTATGATTTGAAAAGGACCATCTCCTCGAGGTATCAACTTTAATCTCCTTTGTTTAGGGAACCTTTCCGTCCTCATATGCATCCAAACCCAATCACCTAGTTCAAACCTCACCAATTTCCGTCCTCTATTAGCCTTGTGTGTATGTTGGTAATTTTTTTTTCTCTATTTGTTGCCGAATCTTTACATGTAAATCCTTCACCACCTGTGTTTTTTGAGTACCATCAAGACTAACCCTTTCATTCATAGGTAAAGGAATTAAATCTAATGATGTCAAAATATTAAACCCATAAACAATCTCAAATGGTGAATAATTAGTAGTAGAATGCACACTACAATTATATACAAATTCAATAAAGGACAAACAATCTTCCTAATTTTTAAGATTCTTTTGAATGATTGCCCATAATAACTGAGTTAAAGTTTGGTTAACAACTTCAGTTTGGCCATCTGTTTGTGGATGAAAAGTAGTAAAATATAAAAGTTTAGTTCCTAACTTCCTCCACAAAACCTTCCAAAAGTAACTTAAAAACTTAACATTTCGATCAGACACAATGCTCTTAGGAACACCATGTAGCCAAATGACCTCTCTAAAGAATATGTTAGCTATATTTCTTGCATCATCAATTTTATAGCAAGTAATGAAATGTGCCATCTTAGAAAATCTATCCATCACAACAAATATAGAGTCTTTTCCTTTCCTAGACCTAGGTAGACCTAAAATAAAATCCATAGAAACATCAACCCAAGTTTCCTTAAGAACAGGTAAAGATGTGTATAACCCATGAGGCATTACTCTAGACTTAGCTTGTCTACATGTTATGCACCACTTATCACAAATTCTTTGCATATCTCTTTTCGTGTTAGGCCAATAAAAGTGTTCACATAAAACATTCAAAGTCTTAGCAATTTCAAAATGCCCCATTAAACCACCCCCATGAGCTTCCCTTACAAGCAATTCATGCATAGAACAATTAGGCACACACAATTTATTTTCCTTAAACAAAAATCAATCATGCCTAAAAAACATATCATTGGCCGAAACTTTGCACTCATCATATATAGAACCAAAATCATTATCATCAAGATACAATTATTTAATATACTCAAATCCTAACAATTTAGTATTCAGAGTATTAAGAAGAACATACCTTCGCGATAAAGCATCTGCAACCACATTTTCCTGACCTTGCTTGTACTTAATCACATATGGGAAAGTTTCAATAAACTCAATCCACTTGGCATGTCGCCTATTTAGCTTACCTTGACCTTTTAAATGTTTTAATTACTGGTGATCGGTATGTATAACAAACTCTCGGGGCCATAAATAATGTTGTCAAGTCTCCAATGCTCACACTACCGCCTACAACTTCTTGTCATAAGTGGGATAGTTAAGAGCAGCACCATTGCGTTTCTCACTAAAATAAGCAATGGGTCATTTCTCTTACATTAGAATAGCTCCAATACCTATTCTTGAAGCATCACATTCAATCTACATCACATTCAATCTCAAAAACTCTATTAAAATCAGGTAAAGATAGTAATGGTGTCGAAATTAACTTTGATTTTAACAAGCTAAATGCACTTTCTTGTTCTTCACCCCACATGAACCCCATAAATTTCTTAAAGATTTCAGCCAATGAAGAGGCTATCGTACTAAAGTCTTTAACAAACCTCCTATAGAAACTAGCCAAACCGTGAAAACTTCTAACTTCTGTTATTGATTTTGGTGTAGGCCATTCTTGAATAGCCTTAACCTTAGCCTCATCCATCTCTATACCTTTTGCACTAACAACATATCCAAGAAAAATAATTCTATCCATGCAAAAGTCACACCTTTTCAAATTAGCATATAAGGACTCTTTTCTAAGCACATCAAGAACTTGTCTCAATTGATTCATATGCTCATCAAACTCCTTACTATAAATCAAAATATCATCAAAGTAGACAACTACAAACCTACCAATGAAAGCATGCAAAACATGATTCATTAATCTCATAAAAGTACTAGGTGTATTAGTAAGTCCAAAAGACATAACCAACCACTTATACAAACCATATTAAGTTTTAAAAGCAGTTTTCCATTCATCCTCTTCGTTCATCCTAATTTGATGATAACCACTTTTTAAATTAATCTTCGAAAACATTTTAGAACCATGCAATTCATCCAACATATCATCTAATATAGAAATAGGATGTTGATACTTTACAGTGATGTTATTGATAGCTTTGCAATCGACACACATTCACCAAGTCTTGTCTTTCTTTGGGACAAGAAGCATGGGAACTGCACAAAGACTCATGCTCTAACGAATGTATCCTTTCGACATCAACTCCTTCACTTGCTGTTGGAGTTCTTTAGACTCTTCAGGATTGCTCCTATATGCCGGCCTATTTGGTATAGATGCTTTTGGAATAAAGTCGATTTGATGTTCAATCCCCCTAATTGGCGGCAAGCCACTAGGAATCTCTTCTAGCGGCAAGCCACTAGGAATGCTCTAACGAATGTATCCTTTCGACATCAACTCCTTCACTTGCTGTTGGAGTTCTTTAGACTCTTCAGGATTGCTCCTATATCCCGGCCTATTTGGTATAGATGCTTTTGGAATAAAGTCGATTTGATGTTCAATCCCCCTAATTGGCGACAAGCCACTAGGAATCTCTTCTGGAAAGACATCTTTAAATTCCTATAAAAGAACTTTAACAACACTAGGAACACAAGAATCCAAAATATCAGAGTTAAAGTATGTCTCCTTATACACAAGTAAAATCATAGGCAATTCAGAAAGATAAGCATGTTTAAGATCACTAGATTTTGCAAAGAAATTTAGGTTTTTCCCCACTTTTTCTACACACTCTTCTTTTCTCACCCTTTCTTTCTTCTCTCCACTCATTTTCTCTCCACTCTCGGCCTCCCTTCTATTTTTTTTCTTTTTGGTCGTGACCCTCCCAATTTCCTAAGGGCCAAAACTTTGTCCCCTTTTGTTTTCAACTTATAGCTCACTTTATTTTCACTCTTCCTCACATTCTCACCATGTTGTTCGGCTTGTTCTTCCACTTTGGCCTAAGCTGAGTGCTCCTCCTCATAGCTTTTCTTCAACTGAATTTGATCTTCATACACTTGCTTTGGTGTTAGTGGGGCAAGTGTATAAATTCTATCATCATTCTCCAATGAATACCTGTTCTTAAACCCATCATGCTTGGCTTTTCTATCAAATTGTCAAGGCCTCCCTAGTAACATATGAGTAGCATGCATAGGCATAACATCACATAACACTGGGTGCTCGATACCGATTGCAAGCTCATAACGGTTGAGACATTACGTGTCATCCACAAGTTCTCGGTCGTAGTGTTGGAGAGTCTGTATACCCGATTTCTATCGAGTCCTCCAGACAATCCTACCTCCATCCACAAATCCAGATCAAAATCTAGGTGGGTCGAAGTATCGTCCCTGTATCTCTCCCTCAACCGACTGTTATATGACTCCTGGAAATAAAAACTAAAATCATCAAATTTTCAATTCAAGAAAACAATAACTTACGAAAGAAAATGGTTGAACAAACATACCATAAATTATTGAGCGTGATTGTCAATGAACTATTGCATCCCTTTTTGGCGGTCTTCACTCCGCACGTGCGTCTCCACAAAAAGCTCCATTGGGCTCGGCTCACATCCAAGAGTCGTAGCCTATGAGAAAACAAATGTTGCAAGTTAAATATATTTACAAATAACAACAAATTAATCTTACCATTTGCTTTGCATGCGAAACAAAAGCAACTAACCTTAAATCTTGTAAACCATGCATTGACATGAGGTTTCCAATCAGGATGTTCGGAAACCTGACTCCATTGAAACAATGGAATCTTCATTGATGATTTAAACGCTGATGTTATTACCCAAATGGCCTCAATGTTTATGAACCTGAAAATCAATAAAATTAATGAAATATTAGTTGTTCATAAATTGTTAAACACAAACCAACTTAAAGCAAAACAAACTTACATTGAAAGGTCGTCCTTCCAATGCACCTCGTACTTGAGGGTGAATGAATCCTGCTATGAAGGGACACTGCCTCTACGTTGTGGAACAACACTAGAAGAGGCAGCATCATGAGTCGACGTAGATGCCTCTTCTTGGTCGGCATCTAATGACATGTTGTTGTCATCATGGCTACTAGAAGAACTAGTTGTGATCATGTGCTCATGATGTGGAGTTGATTTTTCTCTCTACATGTACATAAATTTGATGAATATTTACATAATTAATTTCATTTTGTTTTTAAATTCTGTAGTTCCTCTCCTATACTAGAAACTACCTAGAATTTTTAATCTTGCAAATATACAAAATATATGCCACAAACCAGTTGATTTTAATTTACTTCTACAAACAATTTTGGATTATTCAATTTCATCTCATTTTCAACGTGGTAATGTTTTTAATCCTAAATTGACAAGAATTTTTTGTAATTAAATTTAATCCTAAATATTCAATTAACATTTATTCTACAAATTTGACAATAACAATTCAAATTCAACAAAACAATAAAACATTATTGCAATGTAGACAATAAAATAGAAAAACAAAATAAATTTTAATCTTATATATTAAATTAACATTTATGCTATAAATTTAACAATAATAATTAAAATTCAACAAAACAATATAACATTATCACGATGTAGACAATAAAATAGAAATAAATAAAATTTAATCCTATATATTCAATTAATATTTATACTACAAATTTAACAATAATAATTAAAATTCAATAAACACAATAAAACATTATTGCAATTTAGACAAAAAATAGACAAAAAAAACACAAAAACAAATATAGGCTTTAGGAATGAAAAATGCTTACCTTAATGGTATGTTTAATTTCAGAGTTTATCAATGTGTAATACAAAAAACAAAAAACAAAAATACATTGTTAATAAACCAAAAACAAGAAGAAAAACAAGAAAAAAATACGTCAAAATATTCACCATATATACCTGTTGATTGTGTTGAGAGGAAATACTTGAAGATCTTGAGACAATAGAGGATTGAGAGAGTGAAAGTTAGTGAGAGATTAAGAGAATTGAAAAAATGAAGATCTGGTGCCCTCACTGGATTTTTATACCTTGTTTTTACCGGTGAAATTACCAATGAAATATTAAATAATATTATTTTTAATTATTTCATTGGTGATTTCCTCGGTAATTTCAACTAGAAATTTTCATTTCGCACTAAAATTTTCAAAAAACCCTCCAGATTGTTGGCGTCCGTCCGTGATTCCATCAATAAAAATATAAACAATACATAGTTAGAGATGCATTACTTAACAAGGCATTGGAATTTGTAGTTCGTCGGTAATTCCCTCAGGTACCTAACACTCACACAACGCATTTTAATTGCCATCACCTACATGAGATAAGGGGACAGTTCCCTCGCCTTTGGGATACACCGACGAAAATAAACCATCAGTATTTCTATTGGTGTTTTCAACAATATTTCCCTTAGTGTTGTTGATTGTGAACAATGCTAAGGGGAGGGGAACAATTCCCTTTACCTCTAGAATACATCGATGGACATATACCGTCAGTGTTTTTATCGGTGTATTGCATAGTGAACAATACCAGGGGGAGGGGAACAAATCCCTTCATATCTGGAATAAACCGATGGACACAAATCATTAGTGATTGCAAAGTGAATGATGCCAAATGGTTTCTGTATTCCTTATATATCTATCATGCAATTACTTAAATTGAAAGCTGCTTGCATAACACAATAATATAAGTTCACATAAAAATAATAAAATAAATACTTCTTTGTTGAGAATTTCATCAATAACTATTACATTATCGTTTATGGCATTACACTTTCATGTTTTCATAGTTAGTCAGAATTGTCATCTTTTTCTTCAGTTGACTCGTCGTCAGCTTCAACACAATCTTCTACATTGATATCATTGCTATCATCATCTTCATCAACTTGTGCTTGTTCGCTGGAGCTTAAAACAACATTTAATTCCTCAGTGTGAACATCAATAAAAATATTATCGAAGACACAAAAATTTGAATTTTCTTCCAAGTCAATCGATGGAACAACTCGGTATGGCTTAACTAACTCACTTACTTGAAAGACATTATCTTCGACATTTGAGTCATTGTTCTCATCCTAAACAACCTCGACACAACCCCCGGGTTTGGTTTTCAATATGGATAACAAATCAACTCTTGAATGATCCTTTCTAAAGGAAGGGGTGTATGTGTAATGAACTTGCTGGCATTGCTTAGCGAAAACTAAGCATCGTTGACGTTGCGGAGTCTAGCTTTTGAGTTAATTTCGACCAAACTATGATGGAGATCTACTTTGATTTATCTGTCAGTGGTGTTATACCAATAACATTTGAATAAAAGACTCTATTATGCTCGCTATGATATTGTAGTTCAATTGCCTCTTTTAATTTACCATAATAGTCAACTTCAAACTTACTAGAAGTCGATCCCTTAACACAAATCCCATTATTATATGTCTTTCTACCCTACCCATAATCTTCAGTATGAAACACGTACCCATTAACAAAATACCTATTATAACACTTCACTTTTCTTTTAGAACCCGGACTTAATAAAGACAATGTAGCGGTAGCATTCTTTCCCATTTTATAAACCTAGTACATCAAGAACAACAATGAATAGTGATCGAGAATTCTATAATGAAATTAAGTATCCCGATAGATAATGAGTTTGTGATAGAACTTACATGTGCTCTGAACCATGTCACAAATAATTCATCTTGTAATCGAAAGATTTGAGATTCGGTCAGCTGTGAGTTATTAGACAGTAAATATTGATGATGTTGCCTATGAGGTATTCAACAATGTATGAGTTTGTGATATTACAAGAGAGAAGTAATCCATTAATAACAAAGTTTAAGTAATATACTTACTCAATAAAAGCTCTCAGTTCATCACAGTTAAATAACACATAATTGTGTGCTTGTCTGAATTCTATTTAGACAATATCTTCCCCTAACAACATTATTTGGTGTGGGTCATCCAAGATTGGAGAATGTTGACATGTTCCCACTCGAAGGCACTTCACCACCATCATCATGCCTTGAAATGTGATTGATTCTTATTCTCAAATGAGGATCGAAATAGTATGAGATAAATGTTGAGATCTCCTCAATAATATAGGCCTCACATTGTTGTTACTCATTTTTGGACCCCACATGCTGGAGACGGTGTATACCTCTTTTGAACCAAGCGTAGGAGTTTAACTCATGTTTGCTGGAGGATTGACAAAAGTAGAAAAAGAAATATTTTTTTTCGAAACCCTGTTTGAGCTGTTTTCTGCTCTCTTTATCCTTCCCCCTTGCTGCCAAAATTATCAGGTTTTCTTAGACTGACTAGGGGTCTTCATAATGCTAAATTCGTTCCTTCGTTATCTTGTTTTTTAAGGTTGGATAAATCCCTTAAATTTTGCACTAAAAAAAAAACTGATTCTGCTGCTATCGTAATTTTTTGTTCCAAATTAGGCTCTGATTCTGACTTGGTTTCGTACGATATCTGATCATCTTAGCTATATTCTGTCACTCATGACATGTTGAAAAATTGACCTACACCTTTATTGGGTCCTAGGGATCACTGATCTTAGGGCAGACTCTTAGTCAGATTTGGATACTCAGCATTGTCAAATCAAGAACCTTTTTGACCAACGAGATTACTGCCAGATTTTGTTCTTTAAAATGATTTTATCTCCCTTCAACTCCTTCATCAAAGTTGTAGTCCTAGACGCTAGATAAATTTGGGCTTTTGAATTGCTTGATTTCGATATCAGAAGCTCAAGATATTCCCATTTGAATATCTAGTGTGAAAGCAGGGATTCCTGACGCAAGAAGGATTTTTTGCCCAAGTTCGCGGGACTGATTCGAAGGATTTTTTTTGGACCAAGGATTGAATCGAAAAGTGCTAAAATGAGGGAT
>Ga0307515_10018246_pt1 | contig 12725 bp, 12 predicted proteins | sample 17_EM_MG_FD_194513 | JGI IMG/M metagenome (GOLD analysis project Ga0307515, IMG submission 194513) | Populus trichocarpa ectomycorrhiza microbial communities from riparian zone in the Pacific Northwest, United States - 17_EM | ecosystem: Host-associated > Plants > Roots > Unclassified | place... | reverse complement strand
AGCCGTCAGTGTAGGCGCAAGTCCCCACCTTTCCACATCCTTTCGACCCTCCAGACGCAGAGCCGTACTCCAGAGTACCACGTAGCACACCTGCCTGAACACTCGGTTAAGAGAGTTATGTGAACGCGCCAGGATACATGCCTTCCCAACGAGTAACTCGATCATCTTACCGACCGTCATCCGAGAAGGGAAACCCGTGTGGATTCATGATAGAATCTGGAGAAGGTATAAGAAGGAGACTGAAGAAGGGGGGGAACTAACCTGGGTTGATGCCTTATCATTGAACGGCATATCGTCTCGGTTGACGATCAAACCAGGAACCCCTTTCTAAGTCATTGAGGCGAGGTCTAACATCAGTGCAAAATAGGAGTGCACATCCTTTTGTCCATGTCGTGATGAGAATTTGTCCCCAAGCTCCGGTCTACGCGTTTGACACAGCAAGGCCTTGACGAGGATTTGATCATTTTCGGTGTCGGTGATCATAACCTAGGTGTAATACTGTGAGCGAACGTCTTCAAAACAGTGGGTGTTTCACCTTGTCGATATATCCAGAGGCTGGGGCTTTATAGGTCAGTGGAGTGTTCTTGAATCCTGCCGCTACCGCTGACACTGCGGTTTTTTCATTGGCATTTGTCGGTGTCTGCTTGTTAACATAGACGTCTCCGGGATCCACACGTTCTCCTGCCTTGGCCAAACCGTCCCTGTCGATGATGTCGTATTTCTCAACCTTTTTCTTCGTCGGTTCGTCTATGGGCGCATCTGCGAGACGGTCAAACCTAGTAAGTATAGGTGAGTAACATGTTTCGGTCGAGGAAATGTCGTACGTACGTTCCGTTGGGGTGTTTTCAGATGGACGTTGATTTCTTTCAGAATACCTGACACCGTCCATAGCCGCAATCCAGGCTCCCTTGTATAAAATCAGCTAATAAATACATTGAAAGAAACACAGCGGCACTCTTACCCAAAATGCGCCTTCGATGTCGTATCCCGAGCAGCTCAGTCGCGTTCTGTCCTGCTGGAAGCTTGTCGTATCCAACGAGATTGATGGTATTCGTCTTGAACATGGGCTGTTGTGGGTACACAAACAGATACGACAGTGTACCGATGCACTTGAGTTGGTTGAATGCAATCGCCCCAATGGCTTGCTTGCCCATGGCACATTGGTAAGTATTGACTGGTTGTGATGTGGGTAGGGAATAAGTCCAGCGACGGCACCCAGTATTGTGAACGGTTCTATTTCTAAATAGGTCGTCGAGGACTCAATTTGGTCCTCGTAGAATGCGATGTGCGAGTCGTTCTCTTCGTTGATGTCCACGTATTCTACTAGCCCGTGATGAAGAAAGTCTTCAAAGCTCATTTTGCCGGCTTTCAGGAACTAAGGCAGCCTCCTTCCCCTAGACCAAGGGAGGAACGAACGAACCTGGATGTGCTCACTGGTCACCTTCGGTCGCATGTGTTCCACAATGGTCAGTGGCCGGCAGGTTCGTCCACCGTCACTTGCAATATTGACCGCTTGGTGATGATAGTTTACATAAATATTGACAAACTCGTTGGTCTTGCCAACTCGCCTCAATTTGCGGAACTGAGCAATAAACCTGGCAGGGAACCGAGTGATACCAATGGTGTGATCATTGATGTGAACTACGAAGGTGGCCGGTCCGTAAATTTCACCTAAGTGCCCGTGGACATCACATTGTCTGGGAGAGCAGTGTGAGTCATCGAATTGGATTCCAAGAACTAACAGAACACCGTTCTCACCTTCAACACCTAGTAGAGTAGCAATCCGCAAGATTGGTTTTTCCTCGACATCCGTCGTAATATGGGTAATAACGCAAGGTTCTTGACCAACCCGCACGCTTCCCCTTCGGGTACATCGCTAGGGCATAACACACCTCATTGACTCGGTTGAAGCGCTCTTGGTCCGCTGACATTCTCGTTTTCTCAAATTGGGACGAAATTCGGGTCACCATCCCTAGTGCTGATATGAAGGACAGACGACTGAGGACGTGCATGACCCCGGCACGCTCCATCTTGAATCGTTTGAGAGACCAGTTGCCGGTAGAGATGGCACGGATGAAACCATGAGAGATTGGTTGGCCCATTGCGAGAATTGTCTTGTACGCATCGAATTCGGTTGTTTTGAGAGGGTTTCTTTAGGACTTTATCGATCGCCAGTTTCAAATTCGCGTTCCAGTGCTTGAAGAGATCCTCGACCAGCACTGTAAAAGAAAGTTGTTGCAACGTCATTGTGAAATGAGAGACAGGAGGCTGACAGTTCCAATCGCTTTTTGCCTCCGTAGTCTCTGTCATCCACTAACGATGAGTCTTGATTGGCCATAAGGACTCGCCGAGTCATGGTTGCAACATAGAGTGCCTTGGCAGTCAAATCGAGATTGACAACCGGTACGAATGCGTCAATACAATCATGACCAATGACTCCATGCCCTCCTCCCAAGCTGGTCTGCGCGGACCAGCCACCTGGATAACAATTCTCTCGCTTGCTACGTTGTGAAGATACCGAGCTTGGCCGCTTCCTCGAGGTCGGGCGATCATGCCTCTTGATATGACTCAGTATTTCCAGCGCAGAGAAGGAGGATTTCCTGGACGCCGAGTGCTTTCAGTGCAATAGCGATGGGAACGTCGTCTGTGAAAAAGTTATGCTTGAGGGAAATAAGTCCCTTCTTCGTGACCACGTGCGTCTTCGACTTGAGGCCGGAGTGGGTTGACCTGGATATTGAATTGTAAATTTAGGCTGGTTCGTTGGGGGGCGGACAGACTCACGAAGCCACCGAGGCAGGCACAATCCTCTTCGAGCTATCCGTCTTGACCAAGATTCGATTCTTTCTCAGCTCCTTCTGAACCAGAACGACCTTCTCCGTGCCTTTGACGGCGAAATAAACCCCTGCATCGAGTGGGCACTCGGAAATGGTAGCAGGTTGCACCTCGGACTTGCCACTGAGCACACACTTGTTGCTTCTGAGCATGATCGGTAGTCGGGTCAGCATAACTCGCGACCGTTTGATGCGCCTGCTCCCCGGAAGATACTCAATATCGACAAATACGGGTGCAGAGTACGACGTGCCACTCAACCTGCATTCTTGCGATGTGATGGGCCAGTCCCCAGCACCACCGCCAGCACCACCGCCTCTATGGTCGTCTTGCTCCGGCATACCGACATAGATGTTGGTGTAGACAAGGGAAAACTTTGGATCGACATTTGAGGTGACATGGTTGTTCGCATTGAGGATATCTTAAGATCAAGGTCGACAAAATAATCAAACGAGTCGATGTGTTGTTTGACGAGTCCTTTGACTTTGAGGAACGCAGGAAGGAGAAGCCATCTGTCTTCCACTGTCTTGACTGGATCCGAAAGACCGAGTCCTCTAAAGGTCTTTTGGGATTCGTCCAATCTTCGTTTTCTTCTGTTGCAGTCACTGCGAAGTATCACTTAAGAAGAGTCAATTGATGCAGTAACGTAATATTGCTGTACCTTGTATCTGGTAAATATGTGTAATCAGGAATTAACGTTAGAATACTGTACTGGGAAGCGTTCAATTTTCGCCAGCTAATTTCGAAGGCTGCGCTTGGTCAGGTTGACTATTTCGCGTTATTCAGAGCCGATTTGCGCAGACCTGGTAGAAATGGCCCGTCCATGAGGGCTGATCAGAACGCCCCTGAATGGGACAGGTTCAAGACGTGGACCACATTGTCGAGACGCAACTGATACGTAAGTATAAGTCCTTAGTCACCAAGAACTCTCCCCTACATTTTTTCGTAGATACACAATAGAATAAAAGAAACGAGGCAGTTCTGTATCTCCTCCATGCCACTCGACTAACGAAAATCCCGCAATAAAGAATAGAAAGACGAGGAGATAGACACAACAAATAGATGACAGAGAGAGGGGTAGTGTAGTAGCGGTAGGGGCCATGGTCGTAGGAGACAACTCTGGCACGTCCCGCAAACCATATCGTTGGAGAGCTCGCAGTTGGCTTTGACCCCGAGGACGCCTAGCAGTGCGTCCCATTAGTTCCTATACCAACCAAGAAGGGTAGTACACGGCCTACCACTCACCAGGCTTCTCTTTCTTAGGGATAATGGAGGCGGACGTGCTCGTCAAGAAAGATGAGGCCCCGGTATAGCCCCACTGCTAAATCGTGATTGATGCGCCACGGTCAAAAAATCGGAACAGTGGTACCTTCTCATGTCCCCAGTGAAGGCGTAGACGCCAAAATGAAGGAAGAAGACGGATTCCAACATCCAGCTTAACTTTCTTCACCCTGACGGGTGCTTTCTATTTGAGTCACTGTGGTCAGGGATTCTGGCTAAGGAGAGCATGACAGACGTCAGCTGTCATCGGTGTGTGGGCGCCAATGCCGAATCCCCAATCGATCCTCTCCTGCATCCCGAAGTCATACAGAGGGAACAACCATGACGACCAAGGCACCCCAAGCAATGAACCTGTGAGCATCTCGACGGTTATATAGCGCCCCGTTGTCACTGATGATGCCCTAAAAGCCTTTATCTGAATGGTGCGGCGCTTCACTTCAATTTAGGTCCATACCGCTCATCTCGGGTACCAAAAAGAAATCATTGTGCAAGATGTTCCAGATTTGAAGTATAAGCTGGTGTTGATTGTAGGAAGTGAAGCGATAGAATTGGAGAGGAAAGACAACTGGACGTGGGCACCAGTCCAGCGCCCGTATGTCCTTAGTCACTTTACAACATACACTCACTGAATCATGTGCATATATAGAGATATTTCTCCGACATCCCAGGTGCGCGTAGAGATTCAAATGAAGAGTAGTCACCTGCCATGGGCGAAGAAGGACCAGAATGCCAAAGAGATTGGCCTCCACAAGCTTTTTCATGAGTACTGGACCTCCGAGGAGCACGAGCTTACAGTACCGGGTCAGTCATACTCCCCAACCAGTCTTTTCATACCTGATACAGAAGCGCAGAGGTCGTTGTCGTTGGAAAGTATCGTTGCTCGTTTGAATTACATTTCTCTGTGAACCCTACGGTTCGTCTCTTTGCAGCTGCCCATTGCATCCAGCTAATGATGTCCGCATAGGCGGAAACTCTCCACTCCTTGCTCAAGGAACTCGAAGGATTGTTAAGGGAACACTCCCCAATGATTGGTCTATCAACAGAGAGGATTGTGGACAAGGCTATTAAGTACGGGGCTGTCTTCGCAGAGGTCAGTTCCCCCAAATGGAAACCAGTGAGATATTGACACTTTTTAGTTGAATCCTGTCTCAAAGGCTGTGTTTGGTCTTGCCAGTGTCACGTTTGAGGTTCGTACCCGCTACTTGCGTATCAGGAACAGACCTAATGCATGACGATGTAGCTCCTGAAGGAGCAAGACAAATACGACCAGATGCCTTCGGCCCTGTTGGGTCGATTGCAACGCATTTTGCCATTAGGGAAGAAGGTCGCAGATGATGTTGTCTGCGAAGAGACAGAAATCTTGGAGAAGGCCATCCAGCGAATGTTTGAAGTGATGCGAATGGTCGCGGAATTCTCATGCAACTATGTCAAAGGTAGTAGGTGGTTATGTCCTGGATTTGGCAAGTACTCATGATCACAGCGAGAACGGTTGGTGGGTCGGCCAACCCAGAGAAGATCGAAGAAATGGACAAAGAATTGACTAAGGTCATTGAGGACTTCAACCATGCAGTGGATGTTGAGGCGCTCCGCCTTGCCAAGAAGAATGGTAAGCACATATTGTCCCTACCTGGTGATCATCCATTCTCAATGGCTCGTGTAGAGCAGGAGTTTTTGCTTACGCGGCTTAAACGCGTCGAGACAGGTTATGACTTGAAACTCTGCTGTATGGAGGGCACCCGCGAAACTCTCTTGAATCAAATCATGGCCTGGGCGGCGAATGAATCAGAAACTGGCAATCTATACTGGATCCACGGCTTACCCGGAATTGGCAAAACGTCGCTAGCTCATTCAATTTGTGAAAAGCTTCACAATAAACGACGCCTCGTCGGAGCATTTTTCTGCCAGAGGGATGACGCGAATATGAGCGAGCTCAGAAACATCCTTCCTACTCTCATCTCCAAACTCGCCGAAATCTTTCCCCCCTTCCGAAGCATAGTGGCAGACCACCTTCGCAACGACCCAAATCTGACATCCAAGTCGATGAAGGACTCTCTCTTCCTTGACTTCATCTGCGACCTTCCTCGCCACCCAAAACAAGCTCTCGTTTTTGTCATTGACGCACTCGACGAATGTGGTGACGATCAAGATCGTCCAGTCCTCTTGAAGGTTCTGAGCGAGGCGGTCGCACATGCTCCGTGGCTCAAAATTATTGTCACCAGTAGACCAGAAGACGAAATCCAGCATTTCTTTCAATGCCTCCCTCGATCATCATATTCACCCTATGATTTGTCTATGGATCAAGATGCAAAGGCTGATTTGCACACCTTCGCCCGAAGCCAGTTCGATTTAGTGGCCAAAGTGTGGCGTCTGCCCACCCCTTGGCCAGGACAACCGCTCTTTGACAGAGTTATCTCTCGGGCGAATGGCCTGTTCATCTTCATCAAGACTCTTGTTCTTGCCCTTAGGCAATGTGAAAACCTCGAAGAGACTTTGAAGGCGGCCTTGCAAGACTTCGGTCTGAAACCTCTGTACAACCTTTACTCCAGTATCTTGACAACACGAAGGGTGCCAAATAATGCCGAGTTCCGGCAGATGATTGGAGTGCTTCTTACAGCGACTCCTTATCGTACACTGAATGAAGATTCGATTGCTGAGCTGGCAGGAGTGATGCCCAATCTGGTTAAAAAGTGGGTGGATGATCTCAGCTCCCTGCTACATCGAGACGAGGCGGCCAATGGAGGAATTCGTGTCCGGCATTTGTCAATTTCGGAGTTCTTTGTGAGCGATCACTGCGCTTATAAAGTGAATATTGAAGACGCGAACACGCAGCTGGGAAGTGCTTGCCTCAAGACGATGATGGAACAGCTCCGTTTCAATATTTGCAATCTCGACGATTCCCGACTTGCTAATGCAGATATCAACGATCTCCCATCCCGAATCAAAGAGCACGTTTCCGACGCTTTGCAATATAGTTCTCTCTATTGGTCAAATCATGTTTGCTTTACTCCCGACAATGGAGATCCTTGCGTGTGGGGAATGTTGAAAGAGTTCTTCGAAGGGTTGTATGTGCTATTTTGGGTTGAAGTATTGAGTATTATGGGAATGGTCCCGATTGGCGCTCCAAGCCTGCGACGAGTGATCTCTTGGGTCAAGGTGAGTTCAGCTCCGAGTTGTCACCTGCGAAAATGATTCCAACTGGATGTAGAATGCCGATTCAAATATGGTTCAAGGAATCCAGGATGTTTGCCGTTTCATCATCACCTTCCACCACCCCATCTCTACCAGCACTCCGCACATCTATATCTCAACGGGACCCTTCCTACCTTCACAGTCACGTTTATCGAGCGTCTTCAATAAATGGTTTACTAAAACCATCAGGATGCAACGAGGGAAATTGCTGACATGGCCAGCGCCACCATCACAATGGATTGGACACACCGATGCTATCACCTCCATCAACTGTTCCCCAAACGGATACCACATTGTCACTGGATCCAATGACAAGACGATACGCATCTGGGATACCGAGACTGGTGCTACAGTCGGCAACCCACTGAGTGGTCACACTGGCTATGTGCAATCCGTTGCTTACTCTCCCAATGGGCGTCACATCATCTCTGGATCCAATGATAAGACCATTCGGATCTGGGATGCTGAGACTGGGGCCCCAGTTGGCAGGCCTTTAGAGGGGCATACGGGTTGGGTGTTCACTGTTGCGTACTCTGCTAATGGGCAGCACATCATCTCCGGATCTGGCGATAAGACCATTCGAATTTGGGATGCTGAAACTGGCACAACAATTGGCACACCTCTGGAGGGGCACACTGCTTTTGTGCGGTCTATTGCTTACTCTCCCAATGGGCAACATATCATATCGGGATCCGCTGACAAGACCATTCGAATCTGGGATGCCAAGACTGGTGCTGCAGTTGGCCACCCTCTAGAGGGGCACACTGGCATGGTGTGGTCCGTTGCATACTCTCCTGATGGACGGCATATCGTCTCTGGGTCCGTTGATAGAACTCTTCGAATCTGGGATGCCAAGACTGGTTCTGCAGTTGGCAGGCCTCTGGAGGGGCACAAAGATGGCGTGCAAACTGTTGCTTACTCCCTGGATGGGCAGCACATCATCTCTGGATCTTGTGACAATACCATTAGAATCTGGGATGCCGAAACTGGCACAGCAATTGGCTCACCTATACAGGGACATCTCTGGCATGTGAACTGTGTCGCCTATTCTACCAATGGGGAGCACATCATCTCGGTATCCGGTGACCTCACCATTCGAACCTGGGATGCCAAGACTGGTGCTGTAATGGGTAACCCTGTGGCGGGCCACACTTCTAGAGTGACCTCTGTGGTTTACTCTCCCAATGGGCACCACATCATCTCTGGATCCGCTGACATGACTATTAAGATATGGGATGCCAAGACTGGTGCTATAGTTGGCAAACCTCTACAGGGTCACCTTGACAGCGTGTGGTCCGTTGCTTGCTCTCCCAATGGACGACGCATCATCTCTGGATCTAGTGATAAGACCATTCAAATCTGGGACGCTGAGATTGGTGCTGCAGTAATGAGACCTCTAGCAGGGCATACAGGTGCTATATTATCCGTTGCTTACTCTCCCAATGGGCAGCGTATAATCTCTGGCTCTGTAGACCGAACCATTCGAATATGGGACGCTGAGACCGGTACTGCGATTGGCGAGCCTCTAAAGGGCCACACGTCCTATGTGCGGTCCATTGCATACTCTCCTAATGGGCGGCGCATCATCTCTGGATCCGATAAGACCATTCGGACCTGGGATGCCGAGACTGGTGCTGTCATCGGCTATCCTCTAAAGGGGCACACTGCCAATGTGCATTGTGTTGCTTATTCTCCTGATGGGCAGCATATCATCTCTGGATCTGATGACCGGACCATTCGGATCTGGGATGCTGATACCGGTGCTGGAGTTGGCAAGCCTCTGGAGGGGCACACTGAGCGTGTTCGGTCTGTTGCTTACTCTCCCAGTGGGCAGCACATTATATCTGCATCTTATGACAGAACCATTAGAGTCTGGGATGCCAAAACCGGTGCTGTCATTGGAATGCCTTTAATGGCGCATGCCAACTGGGTCATGTCCATCGCTTGCTCTCCTGATGAGAAGCACATCATCTCCGGATCTTGGGACAACACAATCCATGTATGGGACCTGTTTCCATATCCACCTCTCCAACCATCTACCTCATGTTATCAAGCTCATGCCAATTATTGTGCACAACCAGATGAGAATGGTTGGATCAGAGATTCAAAGAATGGTTTACTATATTGGGTACCTCTGGATTGCCGTACAGGCCTGCATTCACCCGCTGTCCTGACAATCCCACCAACATCTCACACTCGAACAGTTACTCTTGATTTTGATGAGTTTGTGTTTGGGACCTCTTGGACCCATGTTTTCAACAGTACATAACCCTAGACTTTATCCTCAATCTCTGTGCTTGTATTTTGGTAGTTTGGCGTCTCTTTGCACGACGGGCTGGGAGGGGGTAAATAAATTGGGAGGTAGGAATCTGTCATTACCGCTAGTGGATATACATATAATAAACCATGCCTTTTCCACTGCCGATTGAATGACATATTCCCCTCATAGCACCGAGGTGACTTCTGCCACCACCAAAGGCTTGAGACACTCTTCAAAGAGATAATGTTGTTGACAGAGAAATATCGTAAAGCCGTCAAGATCAGAGGGCATCTCCAAAATATCGGGAAGCTAGTAAGTCTTGACCATGAACCCTCATACAACATGTAAGACCCAAGTTTTCTCACTCTTCAACTATATTTCACCTCTGCATATGGGGATTGCCTATCTGTGACACTAAGGAAGGCGAAACAACAGGTGCAATTACCAACACGACGACTGGAAGTAAATATTCCGGGAGTAAATAAATCGGGGATATGGTGGGAATTTATCGTTACCGCTAGTGTATATACATATAATAAATCATGACTTTTCCACTACCGATTGAATGACATGTTCCCGCACTCCGCGCCATTTCCACCACAAAGAAACACAAAGCAATAGCGGAACTTGTGCGGGAAACGGTGCGGGAAACGGTGCGGAAAGAACAAGTTGCAGTTGGGTTAGATGCGGCTATTGAGCGCTCTTAAAAACACCACGTGGACCATCGAATAAACGTTTGTAGTACCCGATATTGAATATATGTGCTGCTCCTGTTGTGCTTCAATCGATCGATGCACGCCTCCAGGTTTTCCCACTCCGCCATCAGCAGCCTGGCTCAACTGACATGACATATGTAACCGGTCCGCCCATCCAATAGCTGGAAACGGTAAATCCAGGCTTTTTTTGACAAGATATCGAATTGTGTTAGAATTTCCGCGAGGTCGTGAACTCGGACACAAATAATCGTGTTTGTTGGGGCCCGCTACAAACACGTAAGGATACAAGTCCTATCCTGAGGCTCTTATATAACCGTCCATCTGGTAACCAGGCACCGGAGCGCGTAACCTGAAACATCTGGAAGTACCAATTCCCGACACTCAGCAGTCCTGACCCAGTTTCTCGTGTGGTGAGTTGTACTGCTGAATCCTTTTGTCACACGTCTTGCGGGCTTTACATGTAGTACAAGTGCACTTTATTTGTCTAGTGGCGATGCCTTTCGCAAGTGTCGCATTCTGCCCCATTCTGCCCCAATCGGTGAGGTCTAAGCCAGAGAACTGGATTGCTAATCGTTTACGGCCATGTGCAATGTGCAAGCAATATTTATAAATTATTTCCACGTGCCAACGAGACTACGGACAGAACCGACACAAGCAAAGAACTATATATTTAAGTACATTTGATTGTTGAGATCAAAGTCGGATGTCCTGTCTCACGCAGCCATAAATATATTATATTGATATATCATCGGGAAGGATGGACGGACTTCTTTTTAAAATATAGATTAAACAAATCCTGCTTGGCGACTATGACCGTCCAATCTTTGCAGGGGTGTCCGCTCCAGTGCTGGTCAAATTGGATGTGTGATTAAACCCGGATCCATAAAGCCATGATGAACATTTCTTTGCAGATGCCAGCACTTGTACTGTAACAGTTTATATCGAACTCTATTTAAGGAGGTAGGGAATTCAGAACATAAGAAGTTTGTTATCTCTGCCAATGGGTTTATTCGATTTCGCGGGAATGTATTTGCGTGGGCGGGTGCTGTCGCCGGAGGTGAAGGGTGCATGGGCTCATACTGAGTAGATTTGAGCAAAATACCTTCACCAGTATATAAGACCGTGACATTGTTTCCGTTCACCGCTGTGCATTCCATTCTCGGCTCCATGTAGATATGATTATTCCCAAAGATTAAAAAATAGGTCTAAGAAGATGTATCAACCGGTCGTGGAACAGGCGTAGCGGAGGCCCCTCCAAAAACTCTCTAATGCTTCGTTGCTTGTCATCACTAGGCCCGCTGCCGATTCCTCCACTTTGTCGTTTCTGTGACCGAATGGGAAAAATAAACGTTGATCACCACGCCACATAACATATATAGATCGAGTCTTTCGTTGAGCGCTCACGATTTTAACAAGGTGGGGGCCTGATTAACCGCCACTACCGAAATATTCAATGTACCATTTTCCTGTGGAGAAACCCCCCTTCAGATGAACTCGTCGCAATGCATGAGGAATGACCAATAGTCGCTCACCAGGGGACGAATGCATACTCGCGTCCAGCCAGTATTGACGAGTCCTTTGAATCAGACTCCGGTGGTCACTCTGGCGTTCGCACTCCGCCTGAGTATGGCAGCGACCAACTTGGAGATACACAGGCCATGGCTGACGATAACGACATGGTACCCGAGTCCGCCTTCGACTTCGCCGTCGACCTCTCCATTTTCCCATGGTCGACCATCCTCGACCGCCTCTACCCCATTCGTATTCGTACCTGCACCGGTATCTGAGTGGTGGTGCGCGATTGCAATCGCGTCGTCCAGATGCGGCCACACGAGCCTCTCTACTGCATCTTCCGCCCGAAGCGCGAGATCGTCAAGCGACTCGCCACTAGTGAACCTATCGTGCCGATTCCGTATCGTCTCGTACACCTCAACCTCATCCTCGGGATCCAGTAGCCTCTTGTCGTCGTCGTTGTGCGCCGATATACCCCGACGCTGCTGCTGCTGCCGCTTCTTTTTCGATACCGGCCCAGCAGACCAGAGCTTGCCCTCGGCGATACCAAAGTGCTGCTCACTGATCAGGGGCGTAGTATGTATCGGCGGGCAGGAGAGTGGGTCCTTGTCTGGGTCCTGGAGCGAACTGCGCGGAGCGACGAGTGGGATGACGGTGCTGTGGGCGCGGTTAAGGTCTGACGCGTAGATCTTGTGCACGGGCATGTGTAGGACGGAGTACCACCATTCTCCCAGTGTACGAGCTTAGTTCATCCCTTCCTTGCAGCCACGCAGCCACGGCAAGCGCAACGAGATCAGAGGCGAGACGCGTAAAACGATTGGTTGAACTTTGGGGATTTGTTGGGTGCTGTTAAGCTAGTGTGCGGCAAATACTGGTGTTAGGACGACACACCATGATTTGAAAGTGGAGAGTTGGTCCACCCTACGACGAAAAAGAGT
>Ga0307515_10018245_pt1 | contig 12726 bp, 10 predicted proteins | sample 17_EM_MG_FD_194513 | JGI IMG/M metagenome (GOLD analysis project Ga0307515, IMG submission 194513) | Populus trichocarpa ectomycorrhiza microbial communities from riparian zone in the Pacific Northwest, United States - 17_EM | ecosystem: Host-associated > Plants > Roots > Unclassified | place... | reverse complement strand
GAGGACGCCGTGACCGAGCCCACCGGGGACGAGCTCGTCCGGCTGCTGGGGACCCTGGCGAACCCGCACCGGCTGCGGATCGTCGCGGCCCTGCTGGCCGAGCGCGCCTACGTCAGCGAGCTGGCGCGCGAGCTGCGGATCAGCCGCGCACTGCTGCAGGTGCACCTGCGCAAGCTCGAGGCCGCGGGCCTGGTCACGGCCAGCTTCGAGGTGGGCGAAGACGGCAAGACGCTGCGGTTCTACGAGCTCACGCCGTTCTCCGTCGTGCTGACGCCGAAGGCGATCGCGGCCGCCGTGCCGACGCTGACCACACCGGAGTCCGTCCGTACGGACGGCGAGGAGGGACGGACATGAACTGGCACCAGTGGCAGGAGATCATCGGCGTGACCGGGGTCTTCGTCCTGATCACCGTCGTGCTCACGGTCGCGATCGTGCAGCTGGCCTCGACCTGGCGCGCCAAGGCCGCGCTGGCGCGCGAGCACGAATACCGCTCACTGGCGGAGAAAGCCGTTCGGACGCAGGAAGAAACCGAGCGGCAGCTGCGGGACGTCCAGGACCGCCTGCGGTCCATCGAACACGTGCTCAAGGAGGTCGACTGACCTGAGGCCCTGGACCGCCGAGCGGCAACTCGGCGGCCCAGGAAGAAGAAGCACCCACTCGCCCGAAGGCGAGCTCTCATCGGATCACTCCTTCACGGAAGGACTTTAGTTCATGCTGCCTGCAGGCACGCCCGTGGTCGAACGCGTCGCGCACTGGTCGTCGCACCACCGCGCGGCGGCGATCTTCGGCTGGCTGGCGCTTGTCGCACTCGCCTGGGTCATCGGCTCGTTCGCTCCCGGCGCCGACGCGCGATCGAGCCCCGCCGGCGACGCCGGCACCGGTCAAGCGGTCCTCGACCGCCAGGACTCCCGCGAACCGTTCTGGGAGAACGTCCTGGTCCCTCGCGATTCCCCCGTCACCACCGACCTCATGACGACGTTGTCGGCCTCCGGCGCGGTGACGGACATCCGCGGCCCGCTGGACGATCCGGCCCAGATTTCCGCCGACGGCCGGTCCGGCCTGGTCACCTTCCGGATCCTCGGCACCGGCGCGGAAATCAAGGCACACCTCGCGACGGCGACCGTGGCCGTCGACGCGGTGGCCGCGCGGCACGCGGACGCCCGGCTCGCGCAAGCGGGCGACCTCAGCGTGTCCGGCGCGGTCGACAAGAGCATCAAGGAGGACATCGGCCGGTCCGAGACGCGCTCGCTCCCGCTCACTCTGCTGATCCTGCTGGTCGTGTTCGGTTCGCTGGTCGCGGCGGCGATCCCGGTGCTACTGGCGGGCACGACGGTGCTGGCCACGTTCGGCTTCCTGTCCGCAGCGGACAACTGGATTCCCGTCAACAGCGCCACTTCCTCGATGACGCTGCTGATCGGGATGGCGGTCGGTGTCGACTATTCACTGTTCTTCCTGCGCCGCGTGCGGGAAGAACGCGCACACGGTGTCGAGAAGTCGATCCGGATCGCGGCGCGGACGTCCGGGCACGTGATCGTCGTGTCGGGGCTGACCGTGGCGCTGTGCGTGACGGGCCTCTGGTTCACCGGGCTCGACAACCTCCGCGGCCTGACCGTGAGCACGATCCTCGTTGTCGGCTTGGCGGTGTGCGCGTCGCTGACGGTGCTGCCCGCGACGCTGTCGTTGCTCGGCCACCGCGTCGACCGCGCACGAATCCCGTTGCTGGGCAAGCAGCGCACGGTCGCGACGCGTTCGCGGTTCTGGGCCGGAGTCGCGTCGACGGTGACGCTGCGTCCGGCGTTGTGGACCGGGATCGCCGCCGGGCTGCTGCTCATGCTCGCCCTGCCCGCGGCCGCCATCCGGCTGCAGGACCCGGCGCCGACCGAGAGCTTGCCCCGCAGCGTCCCGGTGATCGACGCGGCCGCGCGCGTCCAGGACGCCTTCCCGGGCGTGACCATGCCGGCGCACGTCGTCCTCTGGAGCGACCGCGGCCCGGTCGACACTCCCGCGGTCCGCCGGGCGATCGACGAACTCACCGCGCGGACACCGAAGCCGGCGGTGTTGGTCCCGGTGGACGACACCCTCGTCGTCCGGATCCCGCTCGGCGGAACGGGAAACGACGAGGCAGCCGACCGCACGCTCACGGCGTTGCGGGAAACCCTGTTGCCTCAGACGATCGGTCACCTCGACGGCGTCCACTACGCCGTGGCGGGCCGGACCGCCGAGGCCCATGACTTCACCGCGCAAGTCCTGGCTCGGGCCCCCTACGTCTTCGGGTTCATCCTGCTGCTCGCGTTCGTGCTGCTGCTCGTGGTGTTCCGGTCGGTGGCGGTGCCGGTGGTGTCGATCCTGCTCAACCTGCTGTCGGTCGGCGCGGCCTACGGCGTCCTCACGCTGGTGTTCCAGGACGGCTTTCTCGCGCCGCTACTGGGTTTCACACCCTACGGCGGGGTGCTCGGCTGGTTGCCGATGTTCCTGTTCGTGCTGTTGTTCGGCCTGAGCACGGACTACCACATCTTCATCCTCAGCCGCATCCGCGAACGCCGTCAGGCGGGCAGCCCGCTGCGGGAGGCGATCGTCGAAGGCACAGCGAGCAGTTCCGGCGTGGTGACGAGCGCGGCGGTGATCATGACGGGCGTGTTCAGCATCTTCCTGAGTCTCGCGGCGATCGAGTACAAGATGCTGGGCCTGGGCATGGCCTTCGCGATCCTCCTGGACGCGACGGTGGTCCGGGGCGTCCTGCTCCCGGCGGCCCTGTCCCTGTTCGGAGAACATCTCTGGCGGCCTGACACTGAAGTTCTCCTTAAAGATCCGTCCAGGACTTTTCACTTGTCCTGACAGATCACCTCCGGCACGGTGAAGGAGGAGATCGGAGGCGGCGTGAACGGTGGACGGGGTGCGTTGGTGCGCATCGGAGTGCTGGCCCTGTTGTGGGGCTCGGGCTTCCTGTGGATCAAGCTGGCGCTGACCGGGCTGAGCCCCGTCCACCTCACGCTGATCCGCTGCGCGCTGGGCGCGTCGACGCTGCTGGCGCTGGCGGTCGCGGCCCGCCAGCGCCTCCCGCGCGACCGTGCGACGTGGGGCCGCCTGGTCATCGCCGCGTTCTTCTGCAACGCCGTGCCGTTCGCGCTGTTCGGCCTCGCGGAGCGCACGGTGGATTCCGGCGTGGCGGGCGTCATGAACGCGACGACCCCGCTGTGGTCGGTGCTGATCGGCGCGGCCCTGGGCACGGAGCGCCGCCTCGGCCCGGCCCGGATCCTCGGCCTGGTCCTGGGTTTCGCGGGCATCATCGTGATCTTCGCGCCCTGGCAGCATTCGGGCCTCCTGAGCGCCGGAGCACTCTCGCTCCTCGGAGCGGCACTGAGCTACGCGATCGCGTTCGCTTACATGGCCCGGAAACTCCCCCCGAACGGCGCACCGATGGCGTTGTCGGCCGCCCAGCTGATGACGGCGACCGCGCTGACGGCCGTCGCCCTCCCGGTGGCCGGCACCGCGCCCCGGCTGAACCTGACGGCGGTGCTCGCGGTGACGATCCTGGGCGTCTTCGGCACCGGCATCACGTTCTACCTGAACTACCGCGTGCTCACGGACGAAGGCCCGACGGCGGCCGCGACCGTCGGCTACCTGCTCCCGGTGGTCTCGGTCGCCCTGGGCGCGATCTTCCTGAACGAGCCGTTGACACCGCGGATCATCGGCGGCATGGCGATCGTGCTGGCCGCCGTCGCCCTGACTCGTCGGAAGGCTCAGGCGAGCAGTTCGACAACCGCGCCCGCCGTGACGGCCGTGCCGAAGTAGTCCCCGGTGGCCAGGTCCGCCCCGGCGTCCCGCCACCAGTCCGCCTGCACCTCCGTGTCGATCCCGTCGACGACCAGCGTGGCGCCGACCTGCCGGACCAGCGGCACCAGCGCGCTGAGGAACGACGAGTCCGACCACGCCTGCCACGCGGCGAGCCGGCGGGCCACCCGCACGACGCCGACCCGGAGGTCCTCGACCGCCCGCAGGTCGTCCGGGCCCATCCCGAACTCGTCGAGCAGCACGCGGACGCCGACGTCGGAAAGCGCGGTCAGGTTCTCGACGACCCCGGACATCGGCAGCGCACCGACCGGGACCCCGATCATCAGCTGGTCCGGCGGCAGGCCGGTGTCCGCGAGCAGCCCGGTGACGCGGGTGCCCAGCGCCTCGTCGGTCGCCTGGTGCTCGGTGAGGCCGGCGACCACCGGCAGCCCGAAGTCCAGGCGCTGGTGCCACCATTCACCCTGCCGGCTCGCCGCACGCAGGGCCCAGTCGCCCAGCGGCAGGCTGAGCCCGGTCGCCTCGGCCAGCTCCGCGCAGCGTTCGTGCGCCAGCGGCGGCCCGCCCGGCCGGTCCCACTGCAGCCGGGCTTCGACGCCCGCCATCCCGCCGTCCGCCAGCCGCACCACCGGCCGGTAGCGCACGGCGATCTCGCCGTTCTCCCAGGCCCCGGCCATGCCGACGGCGAGCGCCTGCGCCCGCCGGTCCGCGGCGTCGGCCACCGGGTCGAACATCTTCCACTGGCCACGCCGCCGGTCCTTGGCCCGCCGCAACGTCTGGTCCGCCGCGCGCAGCAACTCGGCCGGGTCGATGCCCTTCGCCGGCCGGTGCACCACGCCGGCGCTGGCCGACAGCGCCAGCCCGTGACCCTCGACGAAGAACGGCTCGGCGAGCTCGTCGTTGATGGCGCGCACGATGGTGTCGATGTCCGGCGTCGTCGCCGTGTTCTCGACGAGGATGCCGAACTCGTCGCTGTGGAAGCGCGCGATCATGGCCCGCTCGCGGGCCATGACGACCTTCAGCCGCTGCGCGACGTGCACGAGCAGCTGTTCGCCGACGCGCCGGCCGAGGCTGTTGCAGACCATGCCGAACGCGTCGAGGTCGACCTGGAACAGGGTGACGCCGTAGGCCGGGTCCGCGCGCCGCAGCGCGGCCTCGAGGTGGGTGCCGAAGTACTGGCGGTTCGGCAGGCCGGTCAGCACGTCGTGCAGGGCCTGCCGGCTGAGCTCGCCCTGCAGCAGCATCAGCTCGGTGCCGTCCTCGACCACCACGACGAAGTGGCCGGGCCGGTCGTCGGCGTCCCGCAACAGCGACGCGGTGAGCGAGATGCGCGCGACGTCGCCGTCCTTGCGCAGCAGCCGCAGGGACTGCCGGATCCGCTCCCGGCCGCCGCCCTCGAGCAGCGTCTGCATGGCTTCCCGGAAGACTTCGACGGAATCCGGGTGGACGAGGTCGTAGAGCCCGGTCCCGGTCAGCTCGCCGGAGGGGTGTCCGAGCATCTCGGCCAGCGCCGTGTTGGCCCGCACGATGCGACCGTCGAGCCGGACGACCGCGATGCCGCTCGCCGAAGACGTGACCACCTCGTCGAAGCGCGCTTCGCTCTCCTTGAGGTTCCACTGCGCGTCCCGCACCGCCTTGAGCAGCGACAGGTGCATGATCTCCTGCTGGTCGAGGACGCTGCGTTCGTGCGCGAGCAGGAACCCGCAGGAGAGCGCGCCCAGGCCGAGCACGATCCGCTCGGCGAAGCGGTCCGGCGGCTGGAGCTCCGGCAGCGACGGCAGGCCCTTCCCGAGGACCTCGAGCGTGCACCGCAGGCCCGGCTCGCCGACGTACCCGAGCGCCACCAGCCGCTCGCCGATCCGTTCCACGGACGGGGTGTCCGCCGGCTTGCCCAGCAGGCTCGCGCAGAACGCGTCGAGCAGGTCACCCAGCTCCCGTTCGAGCCCTTCGCGGCTCAGCGACACGACGGTCACACCGCTGAGCAGGTACGCCCATTTGCGGGCGAGCAGGTTCCGTCCGCGCGCCGGATCGGCCGGCACCGCGGTCCGGTCCGGCAGGTGATCGGGTTTTGACATTTTGCTTAGCCCTGCTGTGTATTTCGCGCGCACGGTCTGGTCACTACCGGTGCTCCGAAGATTTCTTGCTGCCGATTCCCGCGTAAACCAGCATGTTCATGTCGGACGCGTCCGAGATGTCCGCCGGCCCGCTCGGCCGCCATTCGCCGCAGCCGACCAAACCGGGTTCGACGATTTCGAAACCGGTGAACAACTCGGTCACTTGCGCGCGCGTCCGCAACGTCACCTGGTCCGGGCTGCGGCTTTCCTTGATCACGTCGGTCGCTTCGGTGAGATTCTCGCCCTGGTGGTCGCCCGTGACGTGGGTGATGGCGAGGAAACTGCCGTCCGCCATAACCGCGCGGTAGCGGCCGACCAGGTCCAGCGGATCCGACTCGTCCGGGATCCAGTGCAGCATCAGCAACATCAACAGCCCGACCGGCTCGTCGAGGTCGAGCAGCCCGCGGACCTGCGGCGACTCGAGGATCTTCTCCGGGTCGCGCATGTCGGCCTGCACGATCGCGGCATGATCGTTGCCCGCCAGCATCAATTCGCTGTGCGCGACCGCCACCGGGTCGCGATCCACGTACACCACACGGCATTCCGGGTCGCAGGCCTGCGCCACCTCGTGCACGTTCGCCACCGTCGGAATCCCCGAGCCCACGTCGAGGAACTGCCGGATCCCGCGGTCGACCATGAACCGCACCGCGCGCCCGAGGAACGCGCGGTTCACGCGCGCGGCCTCGCGCAGGCCGGGCATCGCTTGCTCGATCTGCGCACCCACCGCGCGATCGACGGCGAAGTTGTGCCCGCCCCCCAGCATGAAGTCGTACGTGCGGGCCATGCTCGGCACGGAAATATCGACACCCGGTGGCACCCATTCCGGTGATCGTGTCACAGAGAACACCTTCTAGTCACATCGGGGAAATGGCACCGAGTTTAGCCATACCTCGCGGTTCCTTCGCTGCGCCATATGCATGACCACAGACCACCCGATCGGGCACTGTCACACTCGGCCGGACGCGCCTACCGTAGGCCGTCTCGTTGGCGGAATCCACACAATGGCGTAACGAGGAGTCCTCATGACCGTCCCGGTCGCACCGGGCCGGTGGCCTTTTCTCGGGCACACCCCGGCGCTCCTGCGGCAACGCTTCGCATTCACTGATTCATTGCACGAACACGGCGAGATCGTCAAAATCTACCTCGGTCCGGCGCCCACCTACTTCGTCACCAGCCCGCGGCTGACCCACGAAGTGCTGGTCACGGCCGGGCCGAAGTTCCGCAAGGGCGCCATGTTCGACAAGTTCCGACCGTTCGTCGGCAACGGCTTGGTGCTTTCGAACGGCGACTTCCACCTTCGGCAGCGCCGGCTGATGCAGCCGGCGTTCCACCGCGACCGCCTGGCCGCCTACGTGGAAACCATGCGGCGCGCGGCGGCGGACCTGAGCGATTCATGGCAGCCGGGCGAAGTGCGGATGATCGACGAAGACCTGCAAGGTCTCGCGGTGACGATCGTCGGCGAAGCCCTGTTCTCCACGGAAGTCGGGAAAGAGGCGATAGCCGAAGCACGCCGATCGATCTTCCTGATCATCCAACAGGGAATGATTCGCGCACTGTCGCCGAAATTCGTCGAAAAGCTTCCGATCCCCGGAAACCGCCGGTTCGACGAAGCGATCTCCCGGATGCAGGCGATCGTGCTGGAGGTGATCCGCGAGTGGCGGGCCGAGGGCGTGGACCACGGTGACCTGCTGTCGATGCTGCTGCTGGCCGGCATGACCGACGAGCAGGCGCGGGACGAGGTGCTCACCCTGCTCACCGGCGGCATCGAGACGACCGCGCTCGCGCTGTCGTGGACGTTCCACGAACTCGGCCGGCATCCGGACGTGGAGAAGCGGGTACACGCCGAGGTCGACGAGGTGCTGGACGACCGTCCGGTCACCGGCGCCGATCTACCTCGGCTGGGGTACGTCCGGCAGGTCGTCGACGAGGTGCTGCGCCAGTACCCGCTCTGGATGCTGATGCGCCGCACCCTCACGGAGGTCCAGCTCGGTGACACGCGACTCCCCGAGGGCGCCGAAGTGATCGTCAGCCCGCACGCCCTGCACCACGATCCCGCCAACTTCGAAGCCCCGGAGCGGTTCGATCCCGATCGCTGGTCGCCGGAACGGGCGAGGCTGCTGCCGAAGGGCGCGTTCCTCCCGTTCGGGGCAGGTGCCCGGCAGTGCATCGGGAACGTCTTCGCCCAGAACGAAATCGTCATCACGGTGGCCACGGTGGCCGCGCGCTGGCGGCTGGTCCCGGTTTCGGACCGTCCGGTGCGCGTGAAGTTCACCTCCGCCGCCTACCCCGAAAGCCTGCCGATGACGGCAGTCCGTCGCTAGTTGGAGGTAGTTCTCCTTGCTTCGCCAAGCTTTCCGCCGCCTTTGTGCTGCCCTGGTACTGATCGCGGCGGCGTTGTCCGTGCCGACCCCGGCCGAGGCGGACACGGTCACCTGCCAGGACCTGTACATCCCGGTTTCTTTGAGCCTGCTCCCCCAGACGATGCACGGCCGCCTCTGCGCCCCGTCCCAGGCCAAGACAGTGGTGGTCCTGATCCCCGGCGGCACGTACAACGCGTCCTATTGGGACATCGCGTACACGCCGGAGCTTCGCTCGTTCCGCTTGGCGATGAACCAGTCAGGCGTCGCGACGCTGGCAGTCGACCGCTTGGGCACAGGCTCAAGTTCCAAGCCCCTGAGTGCCCTCTTGTCCGCAACAGCCCAAGCGAACGCGGTCCACCAGGTGATCCAGACAGTTCGCCCCAGGTTCACAAAGGTGATCGTCGGAGGCCACTCGATAGGCTCGGCAATGGCGATGATCGAGGCAGGCAAGTTCCACGACGTCGACGGCGTGCTGGTGACGGACATGACGCACCAGATGAACTACATCACGGTGATCCCGGTGCTGGCGAACATGATCCCGGCACCCCTGGACCCCCAGCTCAGCAGCCGAGGCCTGGACGCGGGCTACCTGACAACATCCCCAGGAACCCGCTACACGGCCTTCCACACCCCAGGCCCCAACGACCCGGGAGCGATCGCGTACGACGAGTCCACAAAGGACGTCTTCGCGGCAACAGAGGCGGTGGACACGATCGCCCTGACAACGGTGGTCATCCCGGAATCCCAGCAGATCACGGTCCCGGTGCTCTTGGTGGTGGGCAACGACCCCCACTTCTGCGGCCCCTTGGCAAGCGACTGCACAACCCCGGAAACCCTGCGAGCGTCAGAAGCCCCATTCTTCGCCCCGACAGCCCGCCTGCAGACCTACATCCTGAACGGCTACGGCCACGCGATCAACTACGCCCCGAACGCGGCAACGTACTTCACCCAGGTAACCAACTGGCTCAAGTCGATGCCTTGACAGCCAAGAGAATGACAGAAACAGGACAAGGAACTGCCAATTCGGTGACAACCGTGCGCGTCGGGTTGATGTATCCGCCAGCCAGTTGCTTTCACCACGTAGTTTCTGCGAAGGTCGTAGACTGGGTCGGCGAGCGGGGAGAGACTTATGCGAGTCGTGGCAGTCATGAACTACAAAGGCGGCGTGGGCAAGACAACCCTCACCGCGAACCTCGGTGCGGTGGCCGCCGCCCGCGGCCTGCGCGTCCTCCTCCTCGATCTCGACCCGCAGACCAACTTGACCTTTTCTTTCTTCTCCGTCGACGATTGGCAAGATCGCCTCAAGGACAGCCAGACGATCAAGCAGTGGTACGACTCCGAAATGCCCGGACGAGACATCTCCCTGGCCGACCTCGTCGTCACACCGGAGCGGGTCAACCATGTTCTCAAGAACTCCACCGGGCGGCTCGACCTGATCTCCTCACACCTCGGCCTGATCGACATCGATCTCGAACTCGCCGCCCGGCTGGGCGGGAGCACCACCCTCAACGGATCGAAGCGGAAGTTCCTGGACCTGCACAGCTGTCTGCGAAACGCGTTGGAGGACAAGAACTTCGGCGACTACGACCTGGTGCTCATCGACTGCGCCCCGAACTTCGGTCTCGTCACCAAGACGGCGATCGTCGCCAGCGAACAGATTCTCGTGCCGGCCAAGGCGGACTACCTGTCGACGTTGGGCCTGGACTACCTGGCCGGGAACTGCAGTGCACTGGTGGAGCAGTTCAACGACTACGTGAACCACAAACGTGACTCCGGAACCTATCGCCCGATCGACCCGGGGTTTCTGGGAGTCGTCTTCACCATGGTGCAGATCTACTCGCAGCAGGTGGTGCTGGCCCAGCACGACTACATCGAGGCGGTGAACGCGAACTCGGTGGTTCCCGTGCTGAAGAGCAAGATCCGCAACAGCCCGCGCCACTTCGGCGACGCCGGCGAGAGCGGTGTCCCGGCGATGCTGCGCACCACCGGCAAGGACGACGTCGTGAAGGAGTTCGATCAGCTGGCCGACGAGGTACTTGGCGCCCTCGCGTTGTCGGGTGGTCACCGGTGACCACTCTGCAGAGTTTCGCCGTCCTGCAGGCCAGGGTGTATGTGTTCCTGGAGCAACAAGACGAGGCCACCCTGCAGGCGATTGTCGACGGTGAGAAGCGGCTGGCGGTACTTGACGCGGACGGCACTCGGGAACCGGCTGCTCCGGCACCTCGCGAAGCCGTCTCCGTCGCAGCCCGCCCGGCCTCGACCGGGCTCACGACAACGCCTTCCGATGACCCACTACAGGCGGCGCAGGATCTTGCGAAGCTGGCGTCGGAGCAAGACCGACGGACCTATTTGAACACCGCTGGCTTCAAGAAGGACGGGCTGCTGGAATTGGCAAGGCTGCGCAAATTGGCCCGCTACAGCAAGCTCACCAAGGACGGACTCCTTGATCTCCTGGCCAAGCACGGCCGGTCGGCCCAGCCCGAGGCCCCCTCGGATGAACCGGGAACGCAGGCAACACCTCCTCCTGCTGCTACGGCAAACGGCGCTGCAGAGGCTGCACAACCGGCCACCACGCAGGAGACGCAGCCACCAACCAAGGAGCCGAACGCCGACGTAGCGACCATAACCGCACGCCTGAGTGAAATCGAAACCGAGCCAGAGGGCGCCGCGTACCTCAAGGCACAGCACCTCGACCGGGAGACCTTGCTCGCCGTCGCGGCTGAACTGCAGCTCACGCGCGTGGAGCGCCTGACTCAGTCAGAGCTTCAGAAGAAGATCCTCAGGCAGGCGATCGGCGCGCGGCGCAGGTTCGCCGGTTTGCGGAAGTGGTGAGCACCAGTGACTGCTGAGACGTTGTCAGGAGAAAGCGACGAGTTCGGCGGTCGCGCTATGTACCTGATCGACGGGCGCCGCGTAACGGTGTCGGATCTGCTGGAAGCCGGGTTGATCGAGGCCGGAGCGAAGCTCAGGTTCAAGCGCGTCCGTATCGGTACAATCTATGACGCCACAGTGACCGACAGAGGACGGATCCGGCTCGAGCCCGGAGGCGAGGAGTTTCGCTCGCCGTCACGGGCCGCCATGGTGGCTGCCGGCATGCGGGCTGTCGACGGCTGGCGGGCGTGGTGGGTGGTCAGTCAAGACCGGCTGTTGGACGGGGTGCGCCAGGAGTTGCTCGACCGGGCGATTTCCCGGGTGGCGCACCGGCAGAGCGAGGACATCGACCGTCAGCGCATTCATGACCGCCTGAGGCAAGCTCGCAGTCGCGCCGAGGAACACACCCCGGAGCGCATCTCCGTTCGCGAACTCCTGTCGCTCTGGGGGGCGAAGGAGCGTGGCGACCAGGTCAGCCAGATCGAAGCGGATCTGGCCAACCACGGCCTGATGACATCACCGAGTTTTCGGGCCGTAACCCTTGACACGCTGGTATCGCTGACCACACCACCCGACGAGCCGGAGGAGACGGCGGCGGAGGGACCACCGGAGGTCGACGATCTGCCAGGCGTCGAGGACGAAGGAGGCAGCGACCTGAACGTCCGGCTGACGGTCGGGAACCTGTCCCCGCTTGAAGGCGTGGAATCCGTCAACCCCAACAGCACGCTCAAAGAAGCGATCACGAAGATGCTTCTGAACGACTACTCGCAGCTCGCCGTTCTCAACGGCCCCCGCAACGTGCGCGGCGCGTTGACGTGGCGCTCGATCGCTCAGGCAATGCACCAAAAGCCGGACGCCACCGTGGTCGACGCGATCGACCCGCACGTCGAACTCGTCGCGTACGACCGCGACCTCTTCGAGGTGCTCCCCACACTGCAGCAGCGCGAGTTCGTGTTCGTCCTGGACGAAAGCCAGGCAGTCAAGGGCATCGTCACAACGGCGGACGTGGCGCAGCGCTACGGCGAGATGGCGACGCCGTTCTTCCAGGTGGGTGAGCTGGACCAGACGCTCCGCTGGGTCTTGAACCGCGCCGTCGACCTCCCGACCATCCAGCGGCTGTGCAACAGGACGATCACCAGCTTCGATCAGCTCTCCATGGGCGACTACCAGCGTGTCCTGGAAAACAAGGAGGTCTGGGAGAAGCTGGGATGGCCGCTGGATCGGCCTACCTTCATTTCCCGACTGGAAGAGATCCGGTTCGTCCGCAACAAGGTCATGCACTTCCACCCCGACCCGGTGCCGGAAGACGCAGTAGACAAGTTGCGCCGCTTCAACAAGATGTTGCACCAGTACCGAGATCCGGCGTAGCAACCTCACGGGAGATCGGCAGGCGCCACACGAGACCGCAACCACACAGGGTCAGGGGGCGTGCCCCCGGCGGGGTGTGGGGGCTCGGCCCCCACAAGACACAACAAAGAGAGCCCCGTTTGCGCTTTCCGCAAACAGGGCTCTCCGCGAACTTCGTGTGGACCTTGGGGGAACTTACTACAACACAAAACCGCAGGTAGAAGCCCTGGACACCCTGCTCAGGA
>Ga0307515_10018244_pt1 | contig 12726 bp, 9 predicted proteins | sample 17_EM_MG_FD_194513 | JGI IMG/M metagenome (GOLD analysis project Ga0307515, IMG submission 194513) | Populus trichocarpa ectomycorrhiza microbial communities from riparian zone in the Pacific Northwest, United States - 17_EM | ecosystem: Host-associated > Plants > Roots > Unclassified | place... | reverse complement strand
GCTCGACCACCTGATCCACACCTACCCCAAGCCCTTTCTCTGCTGGGGCCACGGCATCGTGATGGGTGGCGGCGTGGGCCTGATGGCCGGCGCCTCGCACCGCGTGGTCACGCAGCAAAGCCGCATCGCCATGCCCGAGATCAGCATCGGCCTCTACCCCGACGTGGGCGGCAGCTGGTTCCTGCGCCGCGCACCGGGCCGCACGGGCTTGTTCCTCGCGCTCACCGCCGCGCCGCTGAACGCGGCCGACGCGATCTTCTGCGGCTTTGCCGACATCGCCGTGCCCCACGAACACAAGGCCCAGGTGCTGGATGACATCGCCGCCACGGCCTGGAGCGGCCATGCCGGCGCCGACCGTGCCGTCCTCTCCCGCGTGCTGGCCCGCGCGGCCGAAGGCGCCGAGCTGCAGCCGTCCAGGGTGCGTGCGCATTTCGACAGCCTCAACAGCCTGATGGCCGGCGACAACCTGATCGACATCGCCCAGCGCCTGCGCGCCCTGCAAAGCGATGACGCCTGGCTGCAGACCGCTGCCAACACCTTCGTCAAGGGCGCGCCGAGTTCAGCGGCCTTGTCGTTCGCCCTGTGGCAGCGTGTGCACCACATGTCGCTCGCCGAAGTCTTCCGCCTCGAATACCGGGTCTCGCTGGGCTGTTGCGCGCATGCCGATTTCACCGAGGGCATCCGCGCCGTGCTCATCGACAAGGACCGCAACCCGAAGTGGCGCCCGGCGCGTATTGAAGACATCACACCGGAATTCGTGGAAGAGCATTTGAAAGTGCGCGGCGAAACGCCAAAGGAACTGATCGAACTCGGCTGAAGCCGCCGATCGTCCTGAGCTTGTCGAAGGGCCCTCCGGGGAGAGGGTTAGGGTGAAGGGCAGCGGTCGTCAACACACGTGACCACCCTCACCCCGGCCCTCTCCCGCGCGCGGGAGAGGGAGCAATACCAACCAAAGGAGACCAACATGAAAATCGCATTCATCGGCCTGGGCAACATGGGCGGCCCGATGGCACTGAACCTGTTGAAGGCCGGCCATACGCTCAGCGCCTTCGACCTCTCGGCCGAGGCCTGCCGCAAGTTCGCGGCAGACGGCCTGCCGATTGCTGCCTCGGCCGCGGCCACGCTGGCCGGCGCCGAAGTGGTGATCAGCATGCTGCCGGCCAGCGCCCATGTGGCAGGCCTCTACCTGGGGACGGACGGCAGCCCCGGCATCCTGGAGCAGATCGCGGCCGGCACCCTGGTGATCGACAGCAGCACCATCGCCGCCGCCACCTCGCGCAAACTGGCCGAAGCCGCGGCTCCACGCGGCGTGGCGGTGATCGACGCACCGGTCTCCGGCGGCACCGGCGGCGCGATCGCCGGCACGCTGACCTTCATGGTCGGCGGCTCGGAAGCCGACCTGGAGCGCGCCCGCCCGGTGCTGGAAAAGATGGGCGCCAACATCTTCCACGCCGGCGGCCCCGGCGCTGGCCAGACGGCCAAGATCTGCAACAACATGCTGCTCGGCATCCTGATGATCGGCACCTCGGAAGCGCTGGCGCTCGGTGTGGCCAATGGGCTCGACCCCAAGGTGTTGTCGGAGATCATGCGGCGCAGCTCGGGCGGCAACTGGGCGCTCGAAAAATACAACCCCATGCCCGGTGTGATGGAGACCTCACCCGCGTCCAAGGCCTATGCCGGCGGCTTCGGCACCGACCTGATGCTCAAGGACCTGGGCCTGGCACAAGAGAACGCCAGCGCCGTGCGCGCGGCCACCCCCCTGGGCGGCATGGCACGCAACCTGTATGCGGCGCACAGCCTGGCGGGCCATGGCTCGCTCGATTTTTCGAGCGTCATCCAGATGCTGCAAAAAAAGGCCTGAGGCAGAACCCTATTTGGCGCCGGCCTTGCGCGTCGACGCGGCCTTGGTCTGCGCCTGTTTCTCGGCCTCTTTCACGCCGGCGCTGGTATGCAGCTTGCGGCAGTCGGAATCCACGCCCGGGCCGGTTTCGATCAGCGGCAGCAGCGCCGCGAATGGTGCCACGGCCAGCAACGCAACCGCACCGCCGGCACGGGCCAGCAGCGGGCCTTTCTCCAGCGAGAAATCGGGGTTCTTGAAGCTGCCGTAAAGCCGGACCGGCGTGCGCAGCGAGAGGATGCCCATGCTCTTGGGCCTGGGCGTGAGCAGCATGTCGAAGCGCTCGTCCTTCAGGTTGAAGCCGCCCTCGCCCAGGATCTGCGTCTGCTCGGTGTCGACCACGAACAGGTTCGACTTGCCCACCCCGTCCTTGATGTCGAAGGCCATGCCGCCGCAATTCACGCTGATGCTCTTGTCGCCACCAGCCAAAAGCTTCAGCACCTTGCCGCCGTTCAGGCCGCTGGCGGCGTCGAGCAGGTTCGACACGCGGCCATTGGAGATGGCGGCCGAGACCCGGCCGTTCGATGTCGCGGCCGCATCGGCGATGGAGTTGCCGGTGCCCACAACCTGCAGGCTGGCGCCGAGCAGGCCCGCGCCCTGGGCCAGCTTGGAATCCTTGGGCACGAGGCGGTCGACACGGATGCCGCGGAAGTCGATCCTGGCATCGGTCTTGATGAGGGTTTGCCGCGCGTCGAGCGCCATCTCGGCGGTGATCTTGCCGCCGGCAAAACCGAAGTCCAGCGGGGTCATCTTCAGCACACCTTCGTGCAGATGCAGCGCGGCGTTCATGCTCTCCAGCGGCAGGTCGATCGGCACCTCCAGCTTCTCGGCCACCAGGGTCACGTCGGCATCGATCTTCTGCAGGCGGCTGCCATCGAACGCGCCTGCGGGCAGGAGATGGTTCGGGTCGATGGCGTTGGCCTTGGCGGCAGCCGTCGCGGCGGTGTTGGTGTCGGCCTGCGAAAGCGCCGGCTTGCCGCCACTTTGCCTGGTCTGCACACCGATCAGCGGCCCGAGGTCGGCCAGGTGCAGGCGGTGGCTGCGCAGGTCGGCGGTGAGCAGCGGACGCGGTTCCTTCCGCACATAGGCGGCGCTGCCGCTCACGTCGGTGGAGCCGATGCGGCCATTCAGGTCGTCCATGCCGTAGCGGTTGCCCTTGAGCACCAGGTGCCCCTGCAGGCTGTAGGGCGGCGAGGCCGGCAGCGGCAGCAACAGGAAGGGGTACAGGTTGGCCAGCGTCTGCCCCTGGATCTTGAGCTGGGTGTCGATGGCGGTGATGTTGGCGGCGTCGGCAATGCGGCCCTCCACCGACACCCGGGTGCTGCCGGCCACCAGGTCGCCCTTGAGCGGAAACGGCACGCCGGATTCCTGAAAACTCAATACCTCGCCACTGAGTGCGGTGCCAGAAAACTCAGCGCCGTGGTAGCGGCCCTTGAAGGCATAACGCGTCGAATAACGGTCATTGACCGGCTTGGCGTCGGCGTCCTTCACCTGCGCCTGTTTGGCCGGGTCGAAGGTGGAAGCCTGCACGTCCAGCTCGAAGGGTTCGCCGTACTTGAAATAACGCAGCCGCCCCTGGTCGACCGACAGGCTGCCGATGCGCAGCCGGCTGGGCTCGGTGGTCTGCGAGGGCTCGGAAAACGTCCAGTTGCGCCGGCCGTCCTGTTGCTGCTCGAAGATCAGGTCGGGCTTGGTCAGCGCCACGCGCGGCACCAGGATCTTCTGCGGCAGGTCGCGCAGCGAGATGGAAAACGCCACCTCCTCGATGCGCGCCATCGCTTCCTGCTTCGACCAGCCGGCGTTGCCGAAATTCACGTCGCGCATCCGAATGGTCGGCGTGAGGCCGAGGCGCACATGCAGGTCGGAGATGGTGAACGTACGCTGGGTCTTGTCGGCGGTGTAGCGCTCCAGCGGATGGCGCAGCCAGTTCCAGTCGAACAGCAGCAGGAGCAGCAACAAGGCCACGGCGATGCCGAGCAGGATCGGATGGCGGCGCGGGAACGAGGTCAGGGCGGAGCTTCTGGTCATGTGGCGGCGGCACTTGTGTCGCCGTGCGTGATGCGGCGTTTTACATGGGGTCTGGTGCGCATGCTGGATCTCTTCGCTTTTCTTTCTTTTTTCACGGCTGCAACAGCCCCGACGATACCGTCTTCGGCGCAGCCTGCCAGCGGGCCGGGCCTCGTCTGTGCGTAGGCCGATGCCGCTGCTTTCAAGCCGAGCGGACCTTCTGGCTCAGCCACGGGTGCGACTGGAAATGCGCGAGCAGCCGCGCCTTCTGCGGCGCGGACAGCAGCGACTGCGCCACCAGCGCCGGCCAGGTGCGCGCGGCCGCGGCCACGCAGCGGCGCAGCGCGGCGGTGGCGGGTTTTTCGGGAATGCCGAGCCGCTCGCAAAAAAGGCGCAGCACGTAGGGACCGAGCCGGGGCTTTTGCCCAGCGGCCGAAGCCACGGTCGACACCGTCGCAACAGTCGCGCGCCGCGCCGCCGCACTCCGCAGTTCGGCGTCGAACTCGACCGGCAGGATGCGCAGCGCGTGGCCGGTGCTTTTGCTGAAGGCGCTGTAGCCCACGATGTCATAGGCTGGCGACAAGGCCGGCGTCACGCCGTCCGGATAGATCAGGCCGATGTTCTTCAGGTGCATGTCGGGGTTGCCCAGCAGTTCGTTCACCGCCAGGCGGCGCAGCAGCTCGTGCACCGCCGGCTCGCCCAGGGAGGGCAGCGCCATCAACGCCGCGGCCACCGAGAGGTAGCTGCCGCCGGTGTATTTTTCCTCCGGCATCACGCTCAGCACCTGGGCAAAGTCTTCGCAATGGACACGCCCGCCAAGAGCCTTGTCGACGTCGCGGTCGAAGCGCCGCACGGCCAGGAAGTTGGTCTTGCCGTCCGTGTCTTCGAGTTCGTAGCCGTGCTCGGCCGCGAGTTGTTCGAGTGGCGCGAGGCTGGTCTCGCAGACGTTCACCCCGGCCGCAGCGGCGAGCTGGAGCGACAGGTGTTCGAGCTCGGGCAGGCGCGGCCGGCCGGTCACCGGCAGCTTGGCGATGATGTGGCTGTCGTGCGACCTGGTGCGGCCCACATAACGATCACCCTGCTTCAGCACCGCCAGCTTGGGCTGGATGCCGGAGACGGAAACGCCCTCTTCCATCGGCTCGGCGGTGACCGACATCTCCAGCGCATCGTTGTCTTGCGTGACCAGGTGCGCCAGGCCCTCGCGGTCGAGGTGCGCGGGCCGGGCCGACACATTGCCCGGCAGGTCGAGCCCGCAGGCGGCCAGCATCTCGAAATGGTCGTTCGGGTCGCAGCCGCGGCGCGCGGCCACATGGTCGCGGAACACGCCTTCGGGCAACAGGTTCTGGAACCAGGCCGGCAGCAGCCAACCGCCCTGCGCGGAATAACGGCCATTGAAGCGCGGCGACTGGATGTCGAGCCACAGCTGGCGCTGGCTGTCCGGCGTGGGGGCAAGAAAGGCCGCGCTCAACAGCGGCTGTGACGGCTGCAGCGCCTGGCGGGCAAAACCCTCGTCGGCCACGAAGCGCGTGATCACCGGCGCGCCCGGCATGGCATAACGGAACAACACGCCGATGCGCTGCGGCCCGAGAAAGATGTCGAGCGCCTGGACGTTCATCGCGCTGCCCCACCACCACCCTGGCCGGCCGCAACGCCTTGCTGCGCCAAGTCGATCAGCGAGGGTACGGCGGCAAGCCCGGCATGTGGACTGCCGAGCCCGGCGGCGGCGGCCTTGGGCACCAGCACCAGTTCCAGCCCCAGCCGGTCGGCCACGGCCAGCAGCGTGGACAGCTTGAAGTCGTGGCTGCCGCTGAGCAGCAGCGTGAGCGTGCGGGTCGACAGCCCTGCGGCTTGGCGCAGCGCGGCCTGGGTCATGCCCGTGGCCTTGAGCTGGGTACGCAGGAGCGTGGCAATGTCGGCGGTGGACTTCATATTACCAAAGTAGTATTTGTTCTACATATGCTACTTTATTTTCTTTCTTAATGCAATTAAACAAATACTAAAGTAGTATAAATATAAAATAAACTACTTTATTATTAATCCAAAGGCACCCTTTACATCCGACCAACCCGGCCATCGTTTATTCCTAAAATGGACAGCCTGCGTTCCCGCCCGGCCTCCTCTTGCAGCAGCCAACCTACACCATCGCCGTGCGCGCCCTGTGCGAGTTCACCGCCAAGCGCGGCGACCTCGACCTGCGTTTCACGCCCAGCCCCACGGCGCAGGAAGGCGTGGCCGGCCATGGCATCGTCGCCCAAAGGCGCGGGGCGGCCTACGAGGCCGAGATCAACCTGGCCGGCAGCCACCGCCACCTGCGGGTACGCGGCCGGGCCGACGGTTTCGACCCGGCGACCAACCAGCTCGAAGAAATCAAGACCTTCCGCGGCGACCTGGCGCGCCAGCCGGCCAACCACCGCGCGCTGCACTGGGCGCAGTTGCGGCTGTACGGCTGGCTGTTGTGCCAGCAGCGCGGGCTGGCCGAACTGACGCTGGCCCTGGTCTACTTCGACATCGACAGCCAGCGGGAAACCGTGCTGACCGAGCCCGCCACGGCCACCGTGCTGCAGCAGCATTTTGAAGCGCAATGCGACTGCTTCCTGGCCTGGGCCGCACAGGAGCTGGCCCACCGCGCCGCACGCGATGCCGCATTGGCCACGCTCGGCTTTCCCCATGCCGCGTTCCGCACCGGCCAACGCGAACTCGCCACCGCCGTCTACCAGGCCAACCGCGCCGGCCGCTGCCTGATGGCCCAGGCACCCACCGGCATCGGCAAGACCGTGGGCACTTTGTTCCCGCTGCTCAAGGCCGCGCCGGGCCAGGCGATTGACAAACTGTTCTTCCTCACCGCCAAGACCTCGGGCCGGCAACTCGCGCTCGACGCCTTGCGGAGCATGGACCAGACCCGCCCGCTGCGCGTGCTCGAACTGGTGGCCCGCGACAAGGCCTGCGAACACCCCGACAAGGCCTGCCACGGCGAATCCTGCCCGTTGGCCCAGGGCTTCTACGACCGGCTGCCGGCCGCGCGCGCCGCCGCCATCGGCCAGGGCTTTCTCGACAAGGCCACGCTGCGCGACACGGCGCTGGCGCACCAGGTCTGCCCCTACTACCTGGGCCAGGAACTCGCCCGCTGGAGCGACGTGGTGGTGGGCGACTACAACTACTATTTCGACACCAGCGCCCTGCTGCACAGCCTGGCCCAGGCCAACGACTGGCGCGTGAGCCTGCTGGTCGACGAGGCGCACAACCTGCTGGAACGCGCACGCGGCATGTACAGCGCGACACTCGACCAGGCCGAGCTGCGCAAGCTGCGCCAGACCTCGCCGCCCGCTTTGAAGAAGCCGCTGGACCGCCTGCAGCGCCAATGGCAGGCGCTGCACCAGGCGCAGACCGAGCCCTACCAGGCCTATGACGAGCTGCCAGCCAAATTTCTCAACGCCTTGCAGGCCGCGGCCTCGGCCATCGGCGAACACCTTGCCGAGCACCCCACCGCGGTGGACGCCGCGCTGCAGCGCTTCCAGTTCGACGCCCAGCATTTCATCCGGCAGGCCGAGCTGCTGGACCGCCATTCACTGTTCGACATCCACAAGGCCGCGCCACGGCCCGCCGGCGTGGCCAGTGCGGCCACCGTGCTCACCGTGCTGTGCGTGCGCAACGTCGTGCCCGCGCCCTTCCTCGCGCCGCGCCTGGCCGCCGTGCATTCGGCCACGCTGTTTTCCGCCACGCTGAGCCCGGCGCGTTTTTATGAAGACACGCTGGGCCTGCCGGCCAGCACCGCCTGGGTCGACGTGGCCGCACCGTTCCAGGCCGCGCAGCTGTCGGTGCAGGTGGCGCACCGCGTGTCCACCCGTTATGCCGACCGTGCGGCCTCGCTGCAGCCCATCGCCGCGCTGATGGCGCGGCAATACGCGCAGGCACCCGGCAACTACCTCGCCTTCTTCAGCAGCTACGACTACCTGCAGCAGGCCGCCGAACGCTTCCGCCAACTGGCGCCCGAGGTACCGGTGTGGCAGCAGTCGCGCCGCATGGCCGAGGCCGAACAGGCGCAGTTCCTCGCGCGTTTCGTGCCGGCCGGCCAGGGCATCGGTTTCGCCGTGCTCGGCGGTGCATTTGCCGAAGGCATCGACCTGCCCGGCAGCCGCCTCATCGGCGCCTTCATCGCCACGCTCGGCCTGCCGCAGGTGAACCCGGTGAACGAGCAGATCCGCCAGCGCATGGAAGCGGTGTTCCAGCGCGGCTACGACTACGCCTACCTCTACCCCGGCCTGCAAAAGGTGGTACAGGCCGCCGGCCGCGTGATCCGCACGCCCGAAGACCAGGGCGTGCTGCTGCTGATGGACCAGCGCTTCGCCCGCGCCGAGGTGCAGCGGCTGCTGCCCCGCTGGTGGGCGGTGCAGAGCACCTGAACCGCCCTACTTCGCCAACCCCAGCGCCAAAAAGTCCACGAAGGCCCGCACCCGTGCGGCCAGTTGGTGGTGCTGCGGATAAACCGCGTGGATGTCGGCATCGGGCGTGTCGTACTGCGGCAGCACGCGCACCAGCCGGCCGTTGCGCAGGTAGCGCGCAATGTCCCACTCGGCGCGCATCAGGATGCCGTGCCCGTCGAGCGCCCAGTTGACCGCGATCTCGCCGTCATTGGTGGTGAGGTTGCCGCGTGTCTTCACGGCTTCGCTGCGCGCATTGCGGCCCTTGCCGCTGGACAGCCGCCACAGGCCGTAGGCTTCCTCGCCCTGGCGGATGCCGATGCAGTTGTGCCGGCCCAGGTCGTTCGGTACCTTGGGCGTGCCGTGTTTGGCCAGGTAGGCCGGTGCGGCGCAGAGCAGGCGGCGGTTGGGGGCGATGTGGCGGGCGATCATGCGGCTGTCCGGCGGCGCGCCAAAGCGGATGCACACGTCGAAGGCGTCGTCGGTGAGCGGCGGCGGCTGCACCGACAGCTGCAGCTGCACCTCCACCTGCGGGTACTTGCGGACGAACTTCGAGATCAGCGGCGCCACGTGGCTGCGCCCGAAACCAAGGGTCGCGTTGACCCGCAGCAAACCCTTGGGCACGGCCTTGGCCGCGCCGAGCAATTCCTCCATGTGCCCGATATCGCCGAGGATGCGGCGCGCATGGTCGAGGTAGAGCTCGCCCTCGGGCGTAAGGCTCATGCGCCGCGTGCTGCGGTTGACCAGCGGCACCCCCACGCGCGACTCCATCAGCGCCAGGTGCTTGCTCACCGCCGGTGTGGTGACGCCGAGTTCGCGTGCCGCGGCGCTCAGGCTGCCGGCGCTGGCCAGTGTCGAAAAAAAGCCCAGGTCGGCAGCTTGGATCTTGGTGGGCATGGTGGCCGATTGTTGAATTCAGGTTAACGATGCCTTCACTTTAGCGCCGTGCGCAAACCTGTTCAATTCCTAAAGTAACGGCATCCCTCACCCTTCAGGAGACGCACATGAAAACTTATTCCATCGCCACCATTCCCGGCGACGGCATCGGCAAGGAAGTCGTGCCCGCCGGCCAGCAAGTCCTCGAGGCGCTGGCCAGTTCCAGCCACAGCTTCAGGTTTGAATTCGAGAACTTCGGCTGGGGCGGGGACTGGTTCCGCGCGCACGGCGTGATGATGCCCGACAACGGCCTGGACGCCCTGCGCGGCAAGGACGCCATCTTGTTCGGCTCGGCCGGCGACCCGCACATTCCCGACCACATCACGCTGTGGGGCCTGCGCCTGAAGATCTGCCAGGGCTTCGACCAGTACGCCAACGTGCGCCCCACGCGCATCCTGCCCGGCATCGACGGCCCGCTCAAGCGCTGCGGCCCCGGCGACCTGAACTGGGTCATCGTGCGCGAAAACTCCGAAGGCGAATACGCCGGGGTCGGCGGCCGTGTGCACCAGGGCCATCCGATCGAAGCCGCCACCGACGTGTCGATGATGACCCGCGCCGGTGTGGAACGCATCATGCGTTATGCCTTCAGGCTGGCCCGGTCGCGCCCGCGCAAACTGCTCACCGTGGTCACCAAGAGCAATGCCCAGCGCCACGCGATGGTGATGTGGGACGAGATCGCGGTACAGATCAGCAAGGAATTCCCCGACGTCACCTGGGACAAGGAACTGGTCGACGCCGCCACCGCGCGCATGGTCAACCGCCCGGCCACGCTGGACACCATCGTCGCCACCAACCTGCATGCCGACATCCTGAGCGATCTGGCCGCGGCCCTGGCCGGCAGCCTGGGCATCGCGCCCACCGGCAACATCGACCCCGAGCGGCGCTACCCGTCGATGTTCGAGCCCATCCACGGCTCGGCCTTCGACATCATGGGCAAGGGCCTGGCCAATCCGGTGGGCACCTTCTGGTCGGTGGTGATGCTGCTCGAGCATCTGGGTGAAACCGAAGCTGCCGCCCAGCTGATGCGCGCCGTGGAGAGCGTCACCGCCAACCCGGCGCTGCACACCCGCGACCTCGGCGGCAACGCCACCACGGCACAGGTCACCCAGGCCGTTTGCGAGCAACTGACGGCAGCAAGCCAGCGCAAGACCGCCTGAACAACCGTCAAGCGCTGCAGAAAAACAAGCAGGAGACAAACATGAAATTGCCCAAGCTCGCCCTTGCGCTGGCCCTCGCCCCCGCACTCGCACCCGCCATCGTCATCGCCATTGGCTTCTCGGCTTCGCTCGCGCAGGCACAGGCCTGGCCGACCAAGCCGATCACGCTGGTCGTGCCCTTCCCGCCCGGCGGCAGCTCGGACGCGCTGGCCCGGGCCCTGACGACCGATCTTTCTCAAAAGCTCGGCCAGCCGGTGATCGTCGAAAGCAAACCCGGCGCCGGTGCCACGCTGGGCGCGGACTATGTCGCCAAGGCCAGGCCGGACGGCTACACCCTGCTGATGGGCGCGGTGCACCACACCATCGCCACCAGCGTCTATAAGAAGCTGCCCTACGATTTCGAGAAGAGCTTCGCCCCGGTCACCACCGTGGCCCTGGTGCCCAACGTGCTGGTGGTCAACGCCAAGTCATCCGCCACCGACGTCAAGGGACTGATCGCGCTGGCCAAGGCGCGGCCCGGCAAACTCGCCTACGGCTCGAACGGCAACGGCACGGTGCAGCACCTGATCGGCACCCAGTTCTCGGCACTGGCCGGCGTGGAGCTGCTGCATGTGCCCTACAAAGGCAGCGCACCGCTGACCACCGACCTGCTCGGCGAGCAGATCGACATGTCGTTCGACACGCTGACGCCGGTGGTCCAGCACATCAAGGGCGGCAAGCTGCGTGCGCTGGCGGTCACCACCGCGCGCCGCTCCAGTACCCTGCCCGACGTGCCGACGCTGGCAGAAGCCGGCCTGAAAGACTTCGACCAGGGCACCTGGTTCGGCATCCTCGCGCCGGCGGCGACACCCAAGGAAATCGTGGCCCGGCTCAATGCCGAGATGGTGGCGATCATCCATTCGCCGGAGTTCAGGAAACGCATGCAGGAGATTGGCGCCGAGCCGGTGGGCGACAGCCCCGAACAGATGGCCACACAAATCCAGAACGACACCACCAAGTACGCGAAGCTGGTGAAAGACGCGAAAGTCTCGATCGACTGAAAACTGTAGCGGCCGGGTTCGTTCCACCGCCCGGGTGGAGCGTTGTCACAAGACAGGCGGGTCAAACGTCTAGTGTCCAGTGTCCAGTGTGGCCGGATGATGCCTTTGGCACAGCCGGCCTCTCGGCCTCTATCATCACCTGAGCTCCCGCAACCATGCACGACGCCACCGCCACCTTCAACCGCCACCGGCCCCGGCTGCAGGGCATCGCCTACCGCATGCTCGGCTCGCTGGCCGAGGCGGAAGACGTGGTGCAAGACGTCTGGCTGCGCTGGAACGAGGCCGCCCATGAGGCCATCATCAATGCCGAGGCCTGGCTGGTCACCAGCACCACCCGTGTGTCGATCGACCGGCTGCACTCGGCCAAGGTCGCGCGTGAACACTATGCGGGCATCTGGCTGCCCGAGCCGGTGCTGACGCAGGCGCCGGCCACGCCCGAGCAGACCAAGGAACTCGCCGACGACGTATCGGTGGCCTTCCTGATCCTGCTCGAACGCCTCTCGCCCGAGGCCCGCGCGGCCTTCCTGTTGCGCGAGGTCTTCGACGCCGACTACGACGAAGTGGCCCAGGCCATCGGCAAGAGCGAGGCCGCCTGCCGCCAGATCGTGCACCGTGCCAAAGCCCAGCTGCGTGACGACCGGCCGCGCCAACCGGTTTCGCGCGACCTGCACCTGCGCTTGCTGCGCGACTTCTCCGAGGCCCTGACACACGGAGACTTCGCGCGCATCAACGCCATGCTGGACGACAACGCGGCACTGATCGGCGACGGCGGCGGCAAGGTCACGAGTTTCCCCAAACCACTGCAGGGCGGACGGCGCATCGCCCAGCTGTTCTATGCCGCCTACCGGCGCTACGGCGACCGGCTGCGCATCGAACTGGCTCTGCTCAACGGGCAGTGGGCGCTGCTGCGCTTCATCGATGGCCAACTGGAATCGGCGCAGTCCTTTGAAATGGATGGCGAGCGCATCGTGCACATCCACGTGCAGCGCAACCCGGAAAAGCTGCTGCGCCTGTCGGAGGTGTTCGGCGCCTGCTGAACCGCCAACACGGAAAAAAAGCCTGCGGCTTGTCACACCGCGGCGGCGCCGAACGTCTTATGGGATAGGGAGTACCTAACAACAAGGCCGCACCACCTGCGCGGCCCCCCCCTTCATCTGACCCACTCAACAGGAGCCACCATGACACAACGCCTCAACTACATTCAACAGTCGCCCGAACTGTTCAAGAAGTTTCTCGAATTCAGCATGCACGTGAAAGACAGCACGATCGAG
>Ga0307515_10018243_pt1 | contig 12726 bp, 14 predicted proteins | sample 17_EM_MG_FD_194513 | JGI IMG/M metagenome (GOLD analysis project Ga0307515, IMG submission 194513) | Populus trichocarpa ectomycorrhiza microbial communities from riparian zone in the Pacific Northwest, United States - 17_EM | ecosystem: Host-associated > Plants > Roots > Unclassified | place... | reverse complement strand
TTTGGTCGCAGGTCGAGAGGGAGGTACTTCTTTTTCTTGTAGTATTCCCGAAGGTTTTGACGAGACTTTTGGTTGGTCACGGTCAACACCCGAGCGATCGACTTGCGAACGGCATTGCTACAAAGTCAAAAAAAAAACACAAGGCATATGCCAAACGATCAGCATCTCCCCATGTAAGATTTGAGGGAGAGCGGGAGACGAACATCTTGGTCAATTTGGCAGCAGATCCACCAGCGATTTTTTGTACGCGCAGAGTCAGGAGATCGTGCTTGAGCTCGGCCAACTGCTTGGCCAAATCGCCCTTGGACCTATAAAAAAGATCCAACGACAGCGAGACAACGACGATCGGTCAGAGAGGATGTTCCGACCGGGCTTGACGAGAAGGATGCGTACTTTGATTGGAGTTCGTAGGCCTTGACTTTACCGGGCATCGTTGCGGCGTATGAGTCTTGGGGGCTGGTCGCTGTGTCGTGGGTAGGTGATGTCGGGTGGGGTCGTGGGAAGGTGACTGTACAGTTCGGCATACGGGAACTCCCGGCGCACCGGCAGGACGGAATTCCGAATGGGCAACGCCACCGAACGCGATCGTAATTACGTCTTGCTGTAACGGTTTCGGCGATAACAAATTGTACATGGCAGATATCGTGCGTACGGGTAAGAGATAGACCTTGACTTGTGAACGAGAACAATGGGGGTGTTTTGAATCCACCCCATAAGTTTTTTCCATGTTTCTTTGTGAGACGTGAGCGCTGTGAGCGGCAGCCGCGGCTCCACTCACGCATCAACGTTCAACTGGTAATCGAATAGGGGTAGGTGACCCACTGGCGACTCAAGTACTCACTGCTAGTGATATTCAGTGGTATTACTACGTTGGTCTGCCTGGGGAGACTTAGAATACAAAGCGAGCGACGATCGGACCTCTAATCTGGCAGTGAGTGGGTCGCCAGTGGGTCTCCAACCTCCACTCGATTACCAACTCCAAGTTCATTACATGCGTAAGTGGTGCGACTTACAGATCATCCGCTCACTGAATTGTACGCTCGGTAGGTACCTGAATGGTTGCACAGGAGTATAAAGGGCGTGAGGGATGAATTTCTAAACGTCCCCATCGTTCTCGTTCACAAGTCAAGCCCTCCTCATCTCACCCGCATCGATATCATGAGCTCTCCACGCGTTTGGTTCAGTAAGGAGCATACCTTTTGTCGCGCCTCCTCATGGAACTAACGACGATCACCCACAGTCACTGGCTCGTCCTCCGGCATCGGTCTCTCAATGACCAAAACCGTCCTAGACAACGGAGACATCGCGATCGCCACTCTCCGTAAACCCTCGGCCTTGGACGACCTCAAGGCCAAATACCCTGCCAGCAGACTCCACATCCTCAAGCTCGACGTCGTAAACAAAGACGATATCACTGCCGCCTTCGAGTACGCCAAGAAGGAGGTTGGCCGTATCGACGTCGTCTTCAATAATGCAGGTTATTCCTTGACAGGGGAGATCGAAGGAACCCCCGACGATATTGCAAAGAGGATGTTCGATGTCAACTTCTGGGGAGCCATGAACGTCTCCAAAGAGGCCGTCCGTTTCTTCCGTGAGGTTAATAAGCCTCAAGGGGGAAAGTTATGGACCGTCTCCTCCATGGCTGGTATTGTCCCGTTGGCCTCCCTTGGATATTACAGCGCATCGAAACACGGTAATGTCCTTGAAACTGTTGATGAGGAACATTCAATGACCGGTTATATTTCCATCAGCCCTGGAAGGCGCCACGGAGGCCCTTGCCGCCGAACTCGACCCAAAGTGGAACATCAAGGTGTGTACTGCGCTCCATGATCGGAAACGACCTAACATTCGCGAAGATCACGCTCCTTCAATTCGGCGGCTTCAAGACTAGAATCGTACTACCAGAAGTCTCACCTGATCTCCCCGTCCACCCCGCCTACACAGATCCCGCACTGATGGGAAACGTCATCCGCGACCTCAAGCACAACGGGGTACTCGCGAGCGCAGAAAAGGCTACCAACATGCTTTACCACAAACTTGCAAACGACCCAGCACCATCCCTCAGGGCCGCCGTTGGGTTAGACTCTAACGATTACATAAAGCGGAAGTTGAAGGACGTTGAGGCCGATATCAAGAAGTACGAGAGCTGGTCTGACGATCTCCAGTACTAAATGGGTGTGAGTACCAACTGGCGGTGGGTTGAGACGCAAAGTAAATACAACTCCAATGAGGAAGTACAGTCGACTGTAGAGCACGGATTCACTTACGGGTAGCGGTAGAATGAAATCGATTGTCCCTGTTTGAAAGAACTTTGGAAAGACGTATTTCGAGGCACTTCGGATCCACAAATTCCTCTCAAAACGTTCCCCTTCCCTACCACTGGAGTGGGATTGCCCCAATCTTACCAGGCCAAGATCCATGACCAATTCCACCCGGCACGCGTTATTTCCTCCTTGGGTTTCCGCTAAACGAAGCAATTCTTCGTCGATACCCGTCCAATCGCATCCCGATCCAGATAAACTATAGAATTCCTTCGTGCGCGAGGCGGGCTGTACGGTGAACGTAATCTTGGACACCGTGCCGGAAGTGATGGTAGAAAAGCGGGGCAAGTGGGTTCCCAAATCGTGATCAATAACGAGAGCCAACGAGATCTCGCGGGGGCGCCTGAAAGGAGAGAGGCCGAATCCCGCATCTGTCATTGGGAGTGTATGAGGCAGGTGAGATCTCGGTCGAGCTGGGCCAGACCTACAGAGTTGTTCGTATTTGAACTTGACATCGAGCACCTCTAGAGTGTCGGAACAGCGAGATGTCAAGCTGTTGATGACCTCCAGGGGGAGCGTCACCCCATCGACGTCTCTTGCGTCAATCCTAATTGTGTTCTAACCCAGTGGACAAGCCGCGAGCGCGGCGAAAAAACCTGCTTCGAAGTCCCAAGAGTAGATGTCGAACCAAAACGAGCCCTTGAAAGCATCGCGGAGATCGGACTCGTGGATGTCGCCGCCTTCGTCCGGATCGAGCACAGAAGGGTACGTGGAACCCGTACAAACAGAAACTCTAGCCGCGGAAACGCTGCGATAATGCGCGGGTTTACGGCAACGCTATCCAGCACCAGACTTTTGAGAGAGTTTCTCAAATGACCGAACCACCGGATGCACGGGAATTGACGGGACTCGTAGGGCGTGTCCATCCCGTCGATCAGGAGGTGTTCGACGCTCTTGAATGCTAGGGGGTCCTCTGCGAGGCGTATGAACCCTCCAAGGAAGGAATTAGAGGGTAAGGCCAGCATCAGACTTTTGGTGGGAGAGTGAATCCGTTGTTCCAAGGGCGAGAACGTGTCGAGCCAACATGGCAAAAGGTCGTCTCCGAGGGGAGCAAAAGATGTGAACTTGGGATCGGTAAACCCACCCCCTCGAGACGAGGGCGCAGCTACGGAGGGACAGGTAGTCATAGTACAGGTGGCCGATGATGAGGTCGTAGATCTCCTGAGGAAGCAGGCTCGGAGGCGCTCGATCGGGGTTTGCCCTGAAAAATATTCCAACCCTTACCGATGCACCTCAGGACCCGTCGACGCCGCTCGGACCATCGCAGGGTCATTGGGGCGGTCATTTGTATCCGGAGTCGTTTTAACATCGATTTTCAGCGGTTGGTACTGCAAGTGTAACATTGTAATGCGTAAACCCAAGGGAATACTAGTACATCGCGAAGGAGTATCGTTTGTCAATGTAACGGACGGCTGAAACTAGACCCAAGGGCCGAACATTAGGACGCGCCTGATTGTAGGGGTGGTCCATTAACACTCGAGAAACCCGGAGGAAGGAATAACGGTCTTACCACCTGGACCGGAGACCTCTCGCTCAAATCGTCCGAGGTAGTTCGGATGTCCCTTTCACAAGACAACAGAAGTATTCGTGCATATTCTTGATTGAAAAGCGACAGTCGCTACTACAGTGTTTCGGATAATCCCATTTGACAACATCCTCATACACCTCCTCAAGAGTCAGCCAGGGCCTCGCGGCCACACGCTGACGCAGAGCTGGGATCAACGCGCTGAAAACCGGTGGGGGGCAGGCACATGACAGGCCAGTTGGGGATGGACGACGTTGATCGGTGACCACGGCTTGAGCCGCTTCTCGACGACTGAGATGAAGGAGGTAAAGTCGCTGACATGCGCCACCGCCCATCAGTTCCGCGTCCTCTTGAGGAAAATCCTTGCGTATATCGATCGTCAGGGTTCTCGTGGACGCGATCGTTGCCTCTTCCTCGAAACCCCAGCGTGACGCCAAAGCGTAGACACGCAGCGGGGACGTCTCGAGAAACCGAGGAATCAGCATGTCCCTAAGCGGATCCATGACCCCTTCGGCACCGTACTTGTCAGCGACAGCATACAAAGCTGCCCACATCGATATATCTGTAATTTTGGGCGGCGATCGCGGATAGAGATACTGGACGAATGGTTCGAGGACGTCGGAGGGCTCTGAGAGGTCGATAGTGGGGATCTGAGGAGAGGGATCGGTGGGTTGAGGCAAGCCGAACATGCCTTGGAAAACTGGGGAAGAGAGGCTGAGGATAATCTGGTGAACACGAAGTTCTTTCCCATCTGAAGAACGCAAGATAGCGTCCGTGTCGGTGGCGTCGAAGTCATACGGTGCCATGGGTAAAAGTCCAGGAGGTAATTCTGCACAAACTGTGGCGGGAATACAGACTTTGAGCAACAAGTTGACAATGTCCCGATCCAGCCTCAAAAAGTTCCCACGATTGCAACACCTGATGATCCTAGAAACATGTCTTATTCTCGGCTGAGACCGCACATACAGCGTTACAAAAGGGAAATCCAATAAAATGCTAATACATCGCGAGAACGTGCATGAGGATCCGCTTGGCTGCAGGGCACTATTAACACTCAAGAAGTCCGGAGAAGGGACGCGTGATCTTACCGTCTAAACCATAAACCCCTCGCTCAAATTGTCTGGGGTAGCTCGGATACCCCTTTTAAAATCAGAGAGAACCACTCGTGGACATTCGCGAAATTATTGCGACAGCGGAGTCTGCCACACGAGATATACTCGCTTGCCCTGCAAGCCTCCTCGTACAACTCTTCGGCAGTCAGCCATGGCCTTGTGGACACATGCTGGCTGATGGTTTTGGTTACGGCACCGAAATTCATCGGGGGGCAACCACAGCTCCGATTGACCTGAGGATAGGTGCGACTGGTGACCAAGGCTCGGGCATTCTCTCGACGTTGGATATGAAGGAGATAAAGCTTCTGGCACGCAAGGATACCCATCAACTTTGCATCCTCTTCAGGGAACCCTTCTGATATATCCATCCTCAACGTTTCCCTGGACGCGATCTTCGCTTCCTCCTCGAAACCGAAGTGCGATGCCAGGGCGTAGACGCGCAGCGGGGATGTCTCGAGGAAGCGAGAAATCAGCACGCCCCTAAGCAGGCCCATGACCGTCTCGGCGTTATACTTGTCAGCGACGGCATACACAGCCGCCCATACCGATGGGTCTGCGATCTCGGGCGGCGATCGAGGATAGAGGTACTGAATGAAGGGTTGGAGAGTATCGGAGGGCTCGGGGACGTCGATAGTGGGGATTTTGGGAGAGGAATTGGCGGATTGAGGCAGGCCGAACATGTCTTGGAAAATTGGGGAGGCGAGATTGAGGATGACTTTGTGGACACGGAATTCTTTCCCGTCTGAGGAACGCAAAACAGCGTCCGAATCGGGGGAATCAAAACCGTATGGAGCCATGGGCAAAGATCAGGAGGTGATTCTGCACGAACTGTGGCGGATGTTATGTGGCGGAGATGCAGGCTGCATGTGCACGACCACGAGGTGATCAGCACACCCGTGAAGTCACATGGAGTTCTTCCCACGATTGCAGCGCTCCTCGTTTATAGGAACATCGAACCAAAAGCCTCGAGATGGTATCCCCATGGCCCCCCTTCACCAGGACATACCAAGTGGGTACCCGAGAGCTGCAAGCGACGGAAAAGCCGCGAGAGACATGCCCTGCAGCCGATTGCAGACCAATAGACCGTTATGCGAAGGGCCCATCAAATCATCATGCGTGATACCAGAAGTTTTCAGCAGCGTCACCTTGGGCAGATAGACACTCCGGACGAACACATATTCCTTGGGCGCTTCTGGGGTATAATGGCAATCGTCGACGCTCGGCCGCGATAGGATACTTTGAGAGAGGGGATGGGAAGTCAGCACTTACGACGAACCAACCCAAAATCGACCTACCATAGGTCAGAATGTCGCAAGGCCAGCTCGAGAGCCAGATCTGGCGCCTGTCCTGTTGTGCGAACGGAAGTATTGGAGCTGGGTCCTTGAAACGGTCTGTTGTTTTGCAGCTGGCAGTCGCACTGGATTCGAAGGGGTATCACAGCCAACCTGACACTATCGAGAACAACTTTGCCTGGTACGGAGCAGCAACAAAGAACAAATCGTTCGGGCAACAGCGAGTTGGGTTATTCGAGGAAAATTGCGGCTGTCTGTGGGAAAAGGACGGTCCTTTGGCCAAGTTTAGTACTTAAACGTACGTGTGCGACGCTCGAGCAGCTGCGCGTAGATCCGGTCCGACACGTATCGCCGTGCTTCGCTTCGTAAATCACTCTTGGGATTCACGATACATGGTCCGGAGGCCGCTGGGGCTGTGGGGTCGATGTTAGTGCGGGGTTGGGTTTTCCGTAACTGGGGCCAACGGAGAATACATAACGGCACCACGAACGTAACCTCACAAATGATGGTGACAAACCTCTTGGAAGTTTTTCTCCAGGTCACTTGGGTGAATTGGAAGAAAGGAGCGGTTAGGTGTGGATAGGCAGAGATTTCCAATCCTTCGGGGCCAAAAGAATCCGAACCCGGCCCGAGTCCAGAAGGCGGACGTCCTCGAAGCAAAGTTACGGACAGCGTCAAATGTCACATAGTAAAATAGGCGCGAGATGGTCCGAGTCGTGGGCTAAGAGAGCCAGAGATCCGGAGGCCGACCGGAGCAAAGTACTCAAACTGCAGCAGAGCCTGGAGGATTCAAGCGATCGCCGGTTGTTACCTGGATGGCCCGGACGGTCCGAGTTGAGTCGAACCGAGTAGAGGGCCCAGGCCGAGACTGATGAAGCGTGGGTATCCACTGCTATATCTACTTAAGGAGGATCAAAGCGGGGAAAGAAGAATCTGGGCTCTCACAAAAAGATGGCAAGCGTTGCACGTTGCGCATTGAGGAACGATCACTGAAGCGCTGATGTCTGTGGCGAAGGTTTGAGAGCCAACAGGCTAGATCATCACGTTACTGTGCACACCTATTGACCGGGTCTGCCCTTGACGAGAGGCATACAGTCGGGATCGCAGGTTGAGCAAGTGCGCCCGGTGGGTTTTCTGGATGAATCGAGGTTGCGGCTCTTTTGCGTCTGGTATGAGATATACATTCCCTGGTAATTCGGTCACTAAAAATGGTCCGCCATTGTCCAAAGGGTATGCTCCGAAGGTGTTGGTCCCAACAGGGAGCAATCGGGTCCGTAAGCCGCGTCCCTAGGATTGGAAACACCAAGTCGTGTCTCACAAACCCTTCGAAATGGAAGTGATCGGTATGCTCCATAAGGGGAGCCTTCGGAAGAGTACGCCAATGGCCTGACAGGACTGACAAATAACCTGATAGATACCGAATGTCGATTCTTTTAGGGCGCGTTTCGGCTTGAAGCTTCAAAGTCCATCGTTCGCGGATTGGGTGGGCGGAACGGGAGACTCGGCCGACCAACGGACCACATGAAGCCAAGTGACAGGCGCAGCGGAGCAAAGTAACCGGAGTCGAAGCGACCACGAGACACGAGTCGCATAGAAACTCAATCACGGTCGAAGTCGACAACCTCGCTTCGGATACGTAAAGAAAGAAAGAAATAGGGGACATGCTAAAACATTATAGGTGTAGAAATAATACGCAGGCGGGGAGGTCCCAGCCAGGGATTAGACCGACTTTCTGCAGGGAAAGACACCTCTGGTCGACCTGGGGAGGAGTGCCAGACCATAATGAGCGGGATCTGGCGGAGAGACACGTGCACGTGCAACAATCGACATTTGATGACGAGCGCTTATGGAAATGGGGTTCTTCGCTTTTCTTTGGAGATGCATCAATCCGAGAAATATTTATCCTCCCGACCGTCGACCTTCTTGTCCTCTTTCCCTTTACGTGAAATCCCCATCCACGCTCTCCCTCTTCCTCCTCCACCCTCGCCGTACGCGATCCCAGTCCAACCGTGCATGCCCTGTTGACCAACCCATCCACTGAAACGATCATGGTCTCCTACAAGTCCGTCTTCAGAGCCATCTTCCGGTCGGAACATGCAGACGACACCGTTGTCGTCCCATCCTCGTCCAAATCTCGACCGAAACCCTCCAGGGCGTTCACGATGCCTGCGTCCCCAGCCCGTCCCAAGGCTTTCCTCGAGCAGCCCGTAGCAGGCCCTAGCACGCAAAAGCAGCTCAACCCATACGCCAACAATCCTAACCGCCACTCAGCTGTCGCCCTTCGAGATATCATCTTGCCCCGGCCTAACTTACGCAAGAACTCACTTCCCTCTCAATTCCCAGAGAAGCGATCCACCCTTCCTCCACGGGTAACCGCCTCCCCCATACCCCTGACAGAGGACGCCCATCTACAGGGCCAACAACAGCTCACTGCTTCTCCGGTATCAGACCCCCGTCGATTCGACGACTATCTCCACGAACCCCATTCGTCACTCGATACCAGCCTCTCGGGATCACTCAATGGGGATCCAAAACTCTGTGATCGTCTTGATACCTGCCCTCCCGTTCCTGGTGTTCGAGAATCCTCTGATATCAGCCTCCTCCTATCGTCCGAACCCGAAGATGCCCGCAAGGCGATCAGTAAGCGTCTCGAAGGTCTCGCTATGGCCCTTGACATGTTTCAACCAATGCAAACCACATCACCCACCACACCTCCAAGGAATCAGGGCCTTACCTCGAGGGGATTGACCAAACTTAACACCTCGTTGGATGTCACCCACCCTCTGATCACCGTCCCACATTCATCGAAATCAACCGCCGCTCTCGGATCTACGTCACTATCCCCGATCGAGAATTGGAGGGACGAAGAGGGTGGGGAACAATCTTCGGACGACGAAGACGACGACATTGAAGGGGGAGACGACGAGGAGATATCCTACTTTCACATTCCCCCTCCAAAATTCTCTCACCTGTCGCATTCGTCTTCCTCGGTCTCTTCCTCGACTTCGGACCTTCCCCCGACACCAGTTGACCCGCCAACCCTCTCGGTAGATCCTGTTCAGTTGCTGCCACCATTTCTGCCAAAGGCTCCTGCCGCATTCAATCTGGGTCCAGTCGTTCAGTCGAGAGTAGATAATTGCAAGGCAACGCCGGCCCCGGTGGTCAGCGCTGATGCTTGTGACGCTCAATCAGGTATCGTTCGGGTGTAGCTCGAAACCTTTGTCCAAACCAGGGAATCCCACCCCTCGTCGTTGCCGCTCCTTAACTCCTTTGTTGATGGATTCCTTACTGTCTACTTATTCAATCGTATCCTTACGCCTACATAGCCCTCGAGGCCTCGGACGCTGTAGTCACTGTTTATTCATTTCTCCCCGTTCTTTCACCGTCGTTATGCTTCTTCCCCCGGTTTCTGACTCTGTTGTCTTATTGATATTTCACTATTACCCCCTTTCACGTAGTTTGGTACCCGGAATCGCTTTGGGTGCCTCGTTGCTCATATACAACTTTTATGAACCTCGCCGTCCCCTACTTCGGCTGTAATTTTCTCCTCTCTACGCGTGTTAAGCGCCCCGTGCGTGTGCGTGTGCACGCATGACCCAATGTGGAGTCACCGGGACCTTTCGAGGCCCTCACCCCATGTATTCGATCCGTGGGACAACCCGGTCGTGTGAACGACCAGAAGACGAAGAACCGTGTAGTGCTTCCTCGCTTGGGCGAGCCAGCCCAGAACTTCCGCCCATCCATCCCGAAGAGGTTAAGCATGTTTTGGGACGAGACTTGTTTGTGACTTCATCCCCATCACGGACGCTTTGTCCTTCCGAATATACCCACTATGCCCACCTCAGGGTAAAGTTCTGGACTACGGAGTCTATTATGATCGCCCGCGTACTTCATTTACTTCGCAATTTGCATAACAAAGCATTGCACTGGATCACCACGCACATGCTTTCCCCTCAAATGCATATACAGAGTGACCATCGTGCCCCGTATCGCTGTCCCGCATGCGGTTTTGGCTGTTCCCCCCCCCCCACGCACCATCTTCGCTCACGCGTGGCTGACTCGGAAAATTTTGGTGAATGGTGATCTGAAACACTCCGCGAAGTTCCAAGGGAATCCCGCGCGCGGGTATTGGCGGAAATGAAATCCGTGAAGCATGCGGTTACAACATGTGGCCGCGTTGGTGACAGAAACGTTATGCAGTTCTTGGTTCTCTGACACCGAGTTTGCACATGTGGTATTGCTGGGTAGCACTTGGAAGCGATGGGACGACTCTTGGGCCTCTTGCTGGAGAAATGAAATGAAACCCGAGCTTTACACACTAAGTCTGGGACGAGATGTTGAGGAACGCATAATCTCCTCCGACTAGCAAGATAGCATCGCCATGAGCAACGATAGAGCAGAAAGGGGACTTGGAGTCAAAATTTCGCAACTCAGCTTCGGGATTGTCGATGCAATTTTTTAGATCACAATGACGACAGGCTCGAGGTTCAGAACAGCGAGGAGCCACACAAGCTGTCAACATCGCCCGCGACTTCTTTTTCGTCATAGCGGATTACGACTTTCCGACGAAAAAATTTCCGCCAGAACATCTCCTACACCAGCTGGAAAGAGTTTGGATTCAGCCAAAATTGGATGGGGTACTTGTTTTCGGGGTTTCCTCGACTACAAGAGAGGTATGTATATTTCTCGAAGACAAGCCAGAGAACTTCCACCCCTCGTCAGCCTCCGCGAATTTCCTCGGCATTGTCCACTGCATCATTGCAACACATACCCTGACGAATATTGGCCTCCATTCCCGCCTCGTGCATCCGGCAAACCATGTCCAGCCTGTTTATGGGTCCGGAGCTTCTGGGACTTTGAGAACGAGTTACCGTTTCATCAGAACTGGGGTCACTTCAGAGTTACGCCTGACGCTTCGCTTCCCAACTTTCCTACCCCGGATCAGATCCTGCGCACGATAAATCCTCTTATTCGATGTGCTAAGGAGCCTGAATCCCGATACGACGGGAACGTACGAGACCTTTCAAGAGAAGAGTCGGTGGATTGGGAGGCTTTGCGGCTTTGCGGGCTCCAGTTGCTTCGTGTTTGAAAGGTAACAGCAAAATCCGTGATCACTAACGGCTTGTGCGTCGCATTTACTGAGGAAGCCTGGACCGAAGCTCCTTCGGAAGACCTGTGCAGCGCATTGAACTCGGCATTCTGGCAAGGGGGCGAGAGGCAAGGAGATCTACTCACCGACATTGTTGCTAGTATGTGGAGCCAGCGCACAGGAGGCGCTCACCAATGCCAAAGCTATTGTGGATCGCGGATACTTGAGAATTTTGGTGAGGTGTTGTTTGAGCCCTGAAGGGCCTCCGTACTGCAGCGCGAGGGCGAAAAAGGAGTGCGGCAGGAAGGAGTAGCCGCCAAAGTCCACGGCCACGATCCTACCATCCCTATCCTTCATGAAGTTGGAAAGATCCAGGTCGGATACGCAGAGGCGCATGCCTTGACTGGCGGCGAGCTCAGGTCTGAAGTCAACGCGCACGCTCCTCCCCGTGACGCGTAAAATCTTCGTTAAGAGTCATCATCTGGAGAGTAGCCAAGGAACGAAAGGGACAAGGCGAGACAAAGGGGAACACTTACACCGTTAATATGAGCTTGTAGCTCCTCGACGGAGTTGTACCAGACGGAGGACGTCCGATAGACGAAGAAAGGGTGTTCGATCAAGCCTCCACCGATGTGTCCAGGCGTTGGGCTAGGGTTCTGGATTTTGATAAGGTCTTGAACGGCGGCGGCGACGAGGGGAATATCGGAGTCGCCGCATATCTGCCCATCGATGTACTCGGTGACGATGAAACCGAAGCGATCCCACGTGAAGGCAAGGTATACACGAGGGGCACGCACAGCAGCGACGCTGTTGCTTTCAAGGTATTGCGCGACGAAAAGCTGGGTCTTGGCCTCGCCCATGGCTATGTCGCTCCCGAACTTGACCCATATGGCGCTGACGTCGGTATCAGACTTCTTGTCGAGAGGGATGCAGACACCGCTGGTGTTGGTGGCGGTATTCTGGCCTGGACGCAAGGCGAAAGACTGCGTGATGATATTCTTGTAGTCCGGAATGTTCGTCGGCTTATCTCTGATAAAGACATTGACGGTGGAGGATATGGTGGTGGTTACTGACGAGCTAGAGGGCTGTGTCAGTCACGGTTAAAACAAGGGGAAGAAGGGCAGGTTACTGACTTACAGCTCCCAAACTACCGCTAGATGGCTGAAAGACGGCCTCTTGGTCTCCGGCGTGGTTGAGGTGATGGGTGGCCCCGACATGAACGACGCGTCGCAAGCAGAGGGCGGCAATCCCGACGCCATCACAAGTGTATATGGCCGACAAGCGGCAGAACCCGGGACGATGGAAGCCGGAGAATTTCAAGTTAACCAGCCCGAGGCGTTCTGGCGAAGACCTTAATATATAAATTGACGTGGCTACGATGACGAAC
>Ga0307515_10018242_pt1 | contig 12726 bp, 10 predicted proteins | sample 17_EM_MG_FD_194513 | JGI IMG/M metagenome (GOLD analysis project Ga0307515, IMG submission 194513) | Populus trichocarpa ectomycorrhiza microbial communities from riparian zone in the Pacific Northwest, United States - 17_EM | ecosystem: Host-associated > Plants > Roots > Unclassified | place... | reverse complement strand
TTTCATTGTTTTCCATATATATATATATATAATATATTAAATTAGGGTTTTACATCTCTTTTGAATTAAACATATTTTTTTATTTCTTTTGTATCCATCCCTTTTATTTTGAAACACTGACCGAATGCAAGTTATTATCAAAATCCAATTTCCCAAACCACCCTTTAAATTCTCTAACCATTATTTTCAAGTCTCATCTTCCTACTAGCCAACCATAACCGGTTGCAAACCCTACACTAAAATCTCAAGCTCACTGAAACAAAACCCACCAAGGCATGACAACATTAACTTTCCTTACACGCGCTAGCAAACACGCGTGGAATAATAAGGGGGCGGATATCACGAAATAGCGTGCCATGTAATAAAAAGGGCAAACGTCTTAAGTCCCTAACTTGTGAGGATAGTCTAGATAGGTCATCAATCTATTTTTACCTCAACCAGGTCCTTAATATATCAAGGAATTCTCAATCAGACCCCTTTCACTTTTAGTTCTAAAACTATTAAGTAATCCCATGAATATAACATGAATTTTATCCCATAATATTATTGTTTTTAATAATGTGAGACTCACCCGCTATATTAAATTATATATATATATAAACAAAACCCTTTCTTCTTTTTAATTTTATAGTCTATTATATAACGTGATGTTGAATATCTTAGTAGATCTATATGTTTTTAATGGATTAAATAAAAACTACTTAATCACTCAATCATTCTATTAACTTAATTAAACTACTAGAAGGATTTAAATGAGAATTAATTGATATGTTAAGGATACAATCAAGAAAAAAACAAGTTGGAGACTTAATTGAAATTACCCCTAGAAGTTGGGACCTTTTTAAGTTTGCCCTGATAAAAATAGACAAATGGACCCACCAATTGACCTTTTTCATTGCCCTACAAATACGACAAGAGCATCCTTCCTCTCTTCTTCAGTTCTTTTACGTAGTTCTCTTTTTTGTGTCCCTCTTTAGAAATAATAAGAAAGAAAATCTTTTGTGAAAGGAAAGAGGCCATTTGAAGAAAAAAAAGAGAGAGAAAGAAGAAAATGTAAGTGAATTTAGCTTCATGTCTTCTATTTATTTATTTATTCTTGTATTGTCACATATAGTTTTTAATTAACTTTTATATTTCCTCATGTTACTCTTAGTTTTTTTGTTGATCGGTACACACATGTAGCTAGGAATGATCATGAACAACTATCAGAATACTAAAAAGACCTTAGTGAGGCTAATTTTATGCTTCCTCTCTCTCTCTCTCTCTCTCTCTCTATATATATATATATATATATATATATATATATTGCTTTCAAGTAGCATTTTTTCTTGTCTCGGTCACATACTTGACTATATATACATTTCGTTTTGTCTTTTACCTTTCTCTTATGTGTTGATTCAGAGAGGGAGGGAGAAGAAAGGATTTGATAGTTCTATGTTATCAATAGGCTGTTTTCGTTAATGTCGAAGAAAGTTTTTTTTTTTTAATTTTTTTTTTGGTGTTTTCTATAACATTCAGCTACCCTTTTACGTGTTTCTCTTTTCTAGCTATGTCACGAAAATTGAAGGAGAAGAAGAGAGGTCAACTGGGATTATTTATTTTTTTGCTTTTTTTTTAACAAAAAAGTGTGAGCCTATGAGATAATAAATTATTAAAAAGTGAGCCTATGAGATAATTAATTTATTAAAAAAGGGTCAACTTTTTTTTTTAATATAATTAATCAACCTTTCTAGTTCTTCACCTTTCAGGGTTAGTCTTTTTCAACAAGGACAATCACTTGGTCCGCATGCTATGTTTCTTGTATGCGTGCATGGAAATATTAGAGGCAATCTTCTCTTGTTGCAAAGATTTTCAACTTGATGAGATGTGCACAGTGTATACATGAAGAAAAGATTGGTTTTTGTTTCTGTTTGTACCTTTTATATTATTATCACTCCACAGGCCTATTGAGAGAGAGAGATGAGTCATCCATTATTAAGCGTTGACAAAGAAATAGGTTTTCTTGTTTCTATCTTAGAAGAATATGAGCGTGGTTTTTTATTCTAGTTCAAACTTCAAGCAAGTGCTGGAAAGGTCAAAACTTGCGAGACAAAATCGAAGCCTACCTTTGTGGAAGTGATAGCTACCTTTTCAAGAGAAACTGGTGTGATTATTTAAGATAAAAGAAGTGGGGGGGGGGGGGGTAAAGGTAGTTAAGGGGTTTCAAGGTTTGTGACAGATATGGTTGCAGTGCACTGTAACAACACCATGCCTACTGGTGGTGCTTGGAATTAGATAATTTATGACCCTTATTGTTGGTCCGTGGGATTTTTTGCAGAAAAATAAGATGGATGGTCGTGGTGATATGGGTCTGTTTGGGGAACATTTTGATCCTTGTTTGGTAGGGAGGATCAAGGAGGATGGTTATGAGAGCAGGTCTGGTAGTGATAACATTGAAGGAGCATCTGGTGAAGATCAGGATGTTGGAGACGATCAAAGGCCTAGGAAGAAGTACAACAGACACACTGCTAATCAAATACAAGAGCTTGAATCGTATGAGTTCTTCCTTTGGCTATGTTATTTATGCTAAGAGATCTATGTATTGTGTTTACTTATCTTTGATTGAAAGATTTTTTTTCCTAAAAGAGCTTTGTTTCTATTTGTTTGTGATGTTAATAGTTTCTTCAAGGAGTGTCCTCATCCTGATGAGAAACAAAGATCAGAGCTTAGCAGGAGGCTTGGCTTGGAAAGCAAGCAAATCAAGTTTTGGTTTCAAAATAGGAGAACTCAAATGAAGGTAAATTGATAGACTTGTTTGTACCCTTTTAATTTGCTTCCTTCTATTTTCCCTCTTGAAAATTTTGATTTTGGTCATTTTGGACTTCAGACCCAATTGGAACGGCATGAGAATGTAATCCTCAGGCAAGATAATGATAAACTCCGACTTGAGAATGAGTTGTTGAAACAAAACATGAGTGATCCAATTTGCAACAATTGTGGTGGTCCTGTGGTGCCTGGTCCAGTGTCTGATGAGCAACAGCAGTTAAGGATCGAAAATGCTCGATTGACGGATGAATTAGGTCGTGTTTGTGCCTTGGCCAATAAGTTTTTAGGCAGACCCCTCACATCCTCAGCCAATCCTATCCCTCCGTTTAGCACAAACTCCAAGTTGGACCTTGCAGTTGGGATAAATGGATATGGCAATTTAGGCCATACAGACAACATGTTGCCAATGGGGCTTGATAATAATAGAGGGATTATGATGCCTCTGATGAAACCAATAGGCAATGCTGTTGGCAAGGAAGTACCACATGATAGATCAATATTTGTAGATCTTGCACTTGCTGCTATGGATGAATTGATAAAGATGGCTCAGATTGAAAGTCCCATTTGGATCAAAAGCTTAGATGGAGGAAAGGAAGTCCTGAACCATGAGGAGTATACGAGGACTTTTCCTCGCATTGGCATGAAACCCAGCAATTTTGTTACTGAGGCTACACGGGTGAGTGGTGTAGTACTCGTCAACATCTCGGCTCTAGTTGAGACATTGATGGACGTGGTATGCTACCTAACTCTTTGTGCTGTTATGAATTTTTCAATTATTTTTCTCTTAAGCATGAGCTCGTTACTAGGATTTGACTTCTGTATTTCATTTTTCTTAGTGTATTTTTGTGTCAAAGACAATATAACTATCAATTTTGAAGCACTTTGTCAAGATTAGAATAGTTTGGTGAGATTGTTTACATTTGTTTGTTTATGATCTCACGTCTGCTGAATCCCCTTATCTGAAAGGATGGTGCTGAGAAAGCTGCAAATTCAATCTTAATATGCTTCATTTATTCAACTAGAAATGGTGAAATGCTTCTAGTTTTGTACATGCATGGTAGCTTAACTGCTCTTCCATATACAGAATGGATGGGTGGAGATGTTTCCCAGCTTGATTGCTAGAGCTGCCACCACTGATATCATATCAAGTGGCATGGGTGGAACAAAAAGTGGAGCTTTGCAAATGGTATGCCGTTATCCTACATGTTCTATAGTCTTTTGCAGTGAAGCTGGAGTTTACGAGTGTTTTTCTTTTCCAGATACACGCCGAGTTTCAATTGATTTCGCCTTTTGTCCCTGTGCGTCAAGTGAAGTTCCTTCGGTTATGCAAGCAACTCACGGAGGGTGTGTGGGCTGTAGTTGATGTTTCCATTGATGCAAACCAGGAAAATCTAAATGCACAAGCCCCTGTAACCTGCAAGAGGCTTCCTTCTGGCTGCATTATACAAGATATGAACAATGGTTGCTCTAAGGTGATGACTTGTATAGATTCTTCGTTTGTTGTACTTGTATATAATTGTGGTTTCTTTATTCATTATGGTTGTGCACCAAAGATTCTCTCCTTGCTGTAATGAAATATATTATTAATTTACTTGAAAACCTGAGCTTTGATTATCATTTAACTAAAGTTTCTTCTTTGATTCAAATAAATTAAACTCTCCAATTCCAAAGCGAAATCTGCTTACTGCATGCATTTAATCCCATTGCTAGTTTCTAAGACGACGATATCACTTGCATTTGACACGCATGCGCGTACACACACATGTTTTTGATTCCTTGGTCTTGGATTCAGTGCATTCACAATCTTTCTATCCAGGTAAAGCCTTGTGGTTTTCAATCTTTTCTGTACACCTCCTTCATTTGATGTTTTTATTCCTATCTCTTCTGTTCTTCAGCTGTTTACTCTTGTTGTCCGTGAGGTAACATGACCCAGGTCCAATCATTATATTTTAATCTTCTGATTCCAAGTAATGACCTGCTACGACTGTATTATATATGATAGAATCACCTTCCTGTATATGTAATTGAAAAACCTCATGAAATCTTATTTTCAAGTTCTAAGAAGGATAGTATTTTATATTTTGTGCAATGCTCTCTCCTCATTTTGTCAATACTGTGCCTTGAATTTGTAGCTTTTCTTGTCCTTTCCATGGACTTCCTTTCGACGTGGTATGGAACTGCATGATATATGTTACTTTATTAGTCTGCTCTAACCATTGGCTGTAAGTCTATTTTTCTATGTATTCACCATTTCATTATTATTCTCACCATTAATGGAAGAGTTAAGTGTTTAACATCGCCAGAACTTTGAATTAAGAATAACTCAGCAGCATCAGAATTTTACAGGCTTCATGGTTTACTAATTAATGATAAAAACAAGTGAAACATTTTAAACTGTGCTCATAGAAACGTCTTCGTGGAATTGTTTTTATTTGAGGTGAATGGAACCCAGTAAACCAAAGTTTGATTGCTTGCTAAATAGAGGTGTACTGTTGATAGATGCTAGGAATATGCAGGTGCTTATATGTTCCAAAATGCTGACTGATATTAAAATGCAGGTTACATGGGTGGAACATTCCGAATATGATGAGAGTGCAGTCCATCAACTCTACCGACCCATACTTAGTTCTGGCAGGGGCTTTGGTGCACAGAGGTGGCTTGCTGCCCTTCAACGGTATTACGAGGGCATGGCAATGATTATGTCTCCTAGCATTTTGGGTGAAGATCAGACAGGTCTGGGAATCTGCTCAATCCTTTCTTTATTAATTTGTTTATTTTCTCGAATTAATATTGTTTGTGCCGTCTTTTGTGTTGTAATTATACTATAATGATACAGTGATAAATCTGGGAGGTAAGAAAAGCATGTTAAAGTTAGCACGACGAATGGTGGATAACTTCTGTTCTGGGGTTTGTGCTTCTTCTTTGCACAATTGGGGCAACCTTGTGGCTGGAAATGTGAGTGAAGATGTGAGGATTTTGACCCGAAAGAGTATTAATGAACCTGGTGAGCCAGATGGTATTGTGTTGAGTGCTGCGACTTCTGTTTGGCTGCCAGTTTCACGACAAAGGTTATTTGACTTCTTGAGGGATGAACAATCAAGGAGCCATTGGGACATTTTATCCAATGGTGGAATGTTGCAGGAGATTATCCAAATCCCCAAGGGACAGGGACAATGCAACCGTGTCTCTCTCCTGCGTTCAACTGTGAGTGGCCATAACCAACTTTCAACCTTTTGGTTTCTTAATTTTACCAAGTGTTTAATTGTATAATTTCTGTTTCTTGCAACTTTTTAGGCTGTTGATGCTGATGCGGGTGAGAACAACATGTTAATATTACAAGAAACCAGGAATGATGTCTCAGGTTCGCAAGTAGTGTATGCACCAGTCGACATACAATCGATGAGTGTAGTGACGTCTGGTGGAGACTCTACCTATGTGGCTCTCCTGCCATCAGGGTTTGTGATTCTTCCAGATAATTCATTTAGTAATGGTGAGCCCAGCAACAGCGATGGGAATCCAGTCAAAAGAGATAGCGATAGCAACAATGGAGGTGGATCGTTTTTTACTGTCGGATTCCAAATTTTGGCGAGCAACCTTCCTTCAGCCAAACTTACAGTCGAGTCAGTCGAGACGATTCATAATCTCATCTCCTGCACAATGCAGAGGATCAGAACAGCCTTCAACTAATGGTGGCTTCTTAACTTAGTACATCTCCTTTTCCTTTTCTTTTCGGACATACAAGTATACAAAGTATTAGGAAGGCAAAACAGATAGAATGGACATGAAATAGAGGGAGCTTGAAATGGCAACTCTGCACAAGTAGGGTTTCAAGTCAAGAACAAACAGCATGGAGGTGATGTGTGTAGGATGACTCAGGATGTTACTGTCCATGCTGAGCTAGTTCTAACTTGGCGACATACCATGGTCTTGTGGTTCGGGTATTGACTAATTAGTTAGCCTTAGCAAATGTTTTTGTTTTGTCCTCTCGTATACAGAAAAACAGTATAGACATTGGAGACTGCTAGTTCTTTAACCTTTTGTGTTATGAAAACAGTTCAAGCTCTTAGGCAATCTGGTGTTTTAACTTACATTTTGCTTCACAGTTTTCTGCTAAGGTTAGCCTGAGTTCTTGCTTGACACCTGATCTTACTCTCGTGTGTTTTGTGTATCCTTTCTGGTGTAAAAACCCTAGTGATTAAAAAGGAACTAGAGTATATTAATCAACGGATTAACCTCGAAGATATTGTGGCAAAAGATCTTTAAATTTTTTATTATTATTATTAAAATAGTGTTATTTTATTTTAATTTTTATTTTTTTCAACTCCCGGGTTTTAAAACTAAGGTCTGAAAAGCTCAAAGAGCATCCTTGTGAGAAAACAATCCATTGCAAGTTTCAAAATTTCAATACAAAATCACAATTAGGCCCACCATTTTTCACATCAACAACTCGTAAATTGTAATTACACGCACTAAACGAATTTCACTTACCACCTCCAAGTTTTCCAAAAATTCATAATCACCCCTCATTACATTCACAACTTTCCATTTACCCCCACTCAATCATTTCTTGAATTCTTCCCTAACTCTCCTCCACTCTAATAGTCTGTCCTTTCCTCTCCCAATCACTCTCTGCTAAAACCCTACACCCTAAAAATCAAAACATAGAAATGCTAATCTGCATTGCTGTCAATCTCTTAATCTCTAAACACAGAACCCTCAAAACACTTGAATCCACACTCTACAACCTTAAACACACCAAACCCATGTCTCAACCGACATCAATTCCCAAAAAACAACAAAGGCTTCGTGACCATGGATTTGACAATTACATGGAAATCGAAAAAAAGACAAGAAAAGTCTTAAAAGTTTCAATCTTTAATACTTTCTCAGTACAAGCAAACACTTCCCATTTCACGTCTTGACAAACTCGCTGGCAGGTTGGGGTTTAAACACTTTGAAGCTGGTGCTTTTATCCTCAAATTTCCTCATGTTTTTGAGGTATATGAGCATCCAGTTCAACGTGTGTTGTATTGTCGCTTAACGCGTAAAGCATTCAGTCAGATTGTGCAAGAAAAGGAGGCCCTTTTGGCTCAAATTCCTGAAGCTGTTACCAGGTTGAGGAAGTTGATAATGATGTCTAATTCGGGCCGGTTGTGGTTGGAACATGTCAGGATTGCAAGGTATGAGTTTGGTTTGCCTGATGATTTTGAGCATTCTGTTGTTTTGAAGTATCCGCAGTTTTTTAGATTGGTTGATGCTATTGAGACTAGGAATAAGTACATTGAGGTGGTTGACAGAGACCCTAGATTGGTGGCTTGCGCAATAGAGAAAGTTAGGGAGCTAGAGTATAGAGAGAAAGGAATGGATGCTGAGGATGTGAGGTTTAAGTTTATGGTGTGAATTTTCCACCCGGGTTTAAGATAGGGAAGTATTATAGGATTGCGGTGTGGAAATGGCAAAGGGTTCCTTACTGGTCACCGTATGAGGGTATTTCAGGTTATGATTCGAGGTCAATTGAGACTCGGAAGAGGATGGAGAAGAGGGTGGTGGCGAGTATTCATGAATTGTTGTCGTTGACGGTGGAGAAGAAGACTACGATGGAGAGGATTGTGCATTTTAGGATGGCTATGAATTTACCTAAGAAGTTGAAGGACTTCTTGCTTCAGCATCAGGGGATTTTTTATGTTTCAACTACAGGGAATCATGGCAAGCTTCATACGGTTTTTCTTAGAGAGGCGTATAGGAAAGGGGAGTTAGTTGAGCCGAATGATATGTACTTGGCGAGGAGGAAGTTGGGTGAGTTGGTGGTGTTGAGTTCAAGGAAAGCATATGTGGATAGGGGGTTGGTTAGATATATGAGGAACAGAGAAGACGATGAGATGGAGCATTTTAGGAGAGAATGGGAAAGACGGGGAGAGGGAGTATGGTTTGAACTTAGACTTGAGTTGTGATGTTGGTTCTGATTCGACAGATGAGGAGGACAATGTTGATGACATTGAAAAGGCAGAGGAGGCTCAACTAACTGGTTGGCTACATAACATTGGTGGTATAAGGAATCATTTTGGCTCTCAGTTGGCAAGCATCAACAATTACTGAAAATTTACTACTCCTGGGGATGATGAGGCAAAGCAGTGAATCTCAATTATACGCATCCGAGATGTTAGAAGAAGCGAATTAAATGGAATTGGGTCATTGAGGAGGACTTATATTTGCGGGAATACTATTGGTTTTTCAAGTGGCTTCTGTGTTGTTTCATTGCAATGTGATCCTTTTTGTGAACTGAAGTTACAGTAAAATTCACTGTGCTTGATAAACTGTAAAGGCTTCCGCTTATTTTTTATTAAATTATGTGGCCTTTGCATATCCACATGCATATTTGATCAAATGGTTGGCATATTCTTCTTTCCTTGAATTGCTGTAGAGTGTTGCTTGCTTATAAATTGAAAAATTTGTCAGATTGTAGCACTTGTCAGACATGGAAAATGTATGTTAATAATGAGCTATCAAGCCTTAGTGCCTATCTATATTCAAAGTTGAACATGATCAAAATATATTTCAAATCCTGAAGTAATTCTATTATATTGTCTTGCATGATGGTTTCTGATTCCACCACAGTGGTCACAGTAGGATGGCTGTCACCTCTCACCAATTTCTGGGACCCGATATATTCCAAGTACTATCAGAAAATTGGCTTTGAACTCCGTAAGCATTCTAATCTAACGACAGCTAATATTTGGTAACAATTGCCCAGCTGTGCTTGGCAGGTACTAATCATCAATCTGTGAGCTTTTGCATCCATTTCCAGTGTTTATCTTGTCTCTATGCAGATTTGCCACTGGCTGTGCTTAAAATTAATCATGTGGTCTAACAATGCTTTTTTTTTTTTGGCTCAATTGTATTTCAATGCATTCCTCTTCTTCTTTCATAATATTGCCGGGTTTTTTCCCCAAAAATTCTCGTGATTTTAACAGCCTTCTTGCTTGTACAATTCATGGAGCTAGTTGACTCCTTGCGAGGAGATGAGCTCAACAAGCATTGCCAAGTTTTCAGTTTTATGTAGAAGGATGTGATAGGCAGCTTTGTTCTTGGTGGCATGGTTTTCCTTTCATGAAGGAGCGTTGGATTGGTTAGCTAAAGGCTACCTCAGTTTTTGTTTACTTTCTTGCTCATGTTTGCAGTGTAGCCAGCGACTGAGATTCTGATGACAGCTCACTAACAGTGCCTTCATGAGCAATCAATTTTATGTATGCATGGCCACTCTGGTATCCAAATTAGTGCCCCCGGCCCCAGCCTCAACAAGTAATTAACTTAGAGGACATTTTATGCAAGAGGAAGTGTTCAAATTGCCTATGTCATCCAGGATCACGGTGATCTCATGCCCTGACTTCAGAATTAAGGTTTCTATACTGACATTACAGCTTGACTAATATATCACAGTAATATAACAACTGATTTTAACTGTCTCAATTCAAATTAGTTGTTTGCTTTATGAACGTATTTTCCTACATGCCATTTGCATTCCCACCTATATGATGTGATTTAATTGTACATTGTAACTGTCTTGTACCATGTGATTAGTTTTATGGAAATTCTCAGATTTGGTGTGATAGGTCTTCGGCTTCCCTTCTGTTTTGCCTCCTTATGAACAAAGCAGAATTTCCTTTTTAGTTATCTGATTAAGAAACCCTCCCCACCAGAGAAATTAACATTTAATTTGGTTGAGATCAGGTTACTTAGAAATCATTGAACTGTTTCAGATTTTAGGAAGACTAACATGTGATATATATGTGGATATATTCATGTTTATAGTGCTCGTATGCATATGCAAGTGTCTGTATATGTTGGGATCCTATCAAACTCTCCAAAAAATTGCAGTCCTCAAATTTTAGGAAAGAAAAGTAAATCAGATAAAGAACTCTAATTATTTAAAATGCAACATACCATAAGATACCAAAAACTTGTGTAGTTACAAGTTACCTTAAACATTTCCCACAAGCCAGCAATTCTTGGTTTTAGATTCCAATTGTTACATATCATCTCTAGCTCCTTGCCATCTTCTACCCTGTGATTCCACCATGTTGGTTGTAGGCGGTCACCAACTTCTGGAGTCCAAGATTTAGCGAGAACCGAATGCTAGTATCTTCTTGTTTTTTTCTTTTATGTTCGAAGTATAGTCTGAAACGTAGGGCTTTGAACTCCATATGCATTTCTAGTCCAAGGATAGACAATTTGTGATATGAATTGTCCAGTTGTGCTTGTGCAAAAATCAACCATCAGTGCATGAACTTTTGTATTCATTTCTTAATGTTTATTTGGATCTTTGCATTTTTGCCATTCACTATGATTTAACAAATAGAAGATATTCAATCATTTTCCCCATTTGTATCTGAATGCAAGCAAGCACTCTCCCTGCACTATTTTTTTTTTAATTTACAAGTTAATTCGGTAAAAAGTACTGATTATACCCTTTCTTGCTTGCAGAAATCCCGGAACTAGTTCGACTCATATCTTGCCATGATTTGAGATTTCCTTTTTATCATGCGATCAAGGAGTGGATTCAACGAGCAACATCATGTTTTCAGCTACATCATATGGATGCGACAGCCTTTCTTCTAACCAAGTCAAATGTATCTTCTTCCTGACATTATTTTTGCTTCATAAAGGTTCCATGGATGGTTATCTGGAACCTATCTCAATTTTTACTTACCTAAATACAAGCCTGTGTTTCTTGCATAGCCAGCTATTGAGATTCTGCTGACAATTCACAAAACTAAATGATGCCTCAACAAGGATATAAGCAATCTCCGGCATCCAGTTTAGGATCCACTATAGGAATAACTTGGCAGACAGTTTATGCTTGAGCAACTTTACAGATGGGCCTCCTTCATCCAGTATCTTGGTATATTTTCTTACCTCAGACTACAGCAAACACCCTTTTGCTAACCTTGTACCATGCTGAAATTACTGCTTGACTGATGTCCAGCATGTCTTAAAGTGGACGCTGTCTGGCTTGGATCTTTTGTAACATGTGACTAATTTTATGGTAATTTTCAATCTAGCATACTTTTACTGAATCAAGTTTGCAGGTCTGGTGGGTATATTTGACATCAAACCTGAACAGATATAAATGAAAGAAAAGGCCCTTATCAAGTGACTGATGCAAACGTATGATCCACGTCTGTTTTCACTTGGACTAACCCTAGTTGCTTCTCCCACCTGTAAGTTGTAACCATGGAAAACTACAGATACCAGTATCTAGGGGTAGATCAGCAAGGTTCAAGACTACTGACTACCTATCATGAACAATTATTAAATCAACTGCCATGTGTTAGCACCATCAGTCTTTGAAGGGGCATGCTCATAAAACCTTGATTTGGTCCACCACCAGAGAGTATTCATTTCTATGGCCATGAATTTTGTTAAACACATCATTAACAATACTTTTTTTCTTTTTACACATTTAGATGATTAATGAGGTATGCTTTCTTCGTGATTATCAAGGTTCAAGATTTCAATAGTTGTCAGAAATAAAATTTTCATATATATTTTTTTTAGTTTTATCATGGATTAATTATTTTTAATCAGATAAAAAAATGGATTCAATCTTGATGTATGAAAGCTGTCAAAAATATTATCATTTTCTTACTTTCAAGAAATAGGTTTGTCTACATAGATTATATTCTCATGTATCCTTTCATGTTCTATAGATAAATCCATGCTGAAATTGTGTGCCTCCATTTATTCTTCAAGCAATTTATTAGACTTGGAATCCAATTTTGTACATGGAAACTTGTTATTATCCTGTACTACACATCATTTGAATTGCAGGTATTTTCGCTAATTAAGAGATTAAGAAGAGAAATGTGTTGCTCCCATTAATGAAGTTCAAATTTTAATGATCTTCCATGGGAGAAGAATTTT